>Ga0209211_10001318_pt1 | contig 47413 bp, 47 predicted proteins | sample RifGroA2_FD_183992 | JGI IMG/M metagenome (GOLD analysis project Ga0209211, IMG submission 183992) | Groundwater microbial communities from Rifle, Colorado, USA - Groundwater A2 (SPAdes) (version 2) | ecosystem: Environmental > Aquatic > Deep subsurface > Groundwater | place: Rifle, Colorado...
TGGTGGGAACGGGCGACTTTATCATTGATTCCAGCATATGAGTGGCGGTAATGACCGGCTTGCCGGCTTGGTTGCATTTTTTTATTATTTCTTTCTGGACCATCGGCATATTTTCCACGCCTATCTCGATGCCGAAATCTCCTCGACCTATCATAATACCGTCCACCAGCTCAATAATCTTATCAATATTTTCCAAACCTTCCACATCTTCAATCTTGGCGATTATTCGGGCTTTTGATTTTTTGCTATTGAGAATTTCTCTCAAATCCACCACATCTTCCGGTCTCCTGACAAAAGAAAAAGCGATGAAATCAACTTTATTTTTTATGCCAAATTCAAGATCTTTTTTGTCCTTGTCGGTCAATGATTTGACGGAAAGTTTGGCTCCGGGCAAATTGACTCCTCTTTTTCCTTTTATTTCCCCGCCGATTATGACCTTGCAGACAACCTCATTTCCTTTTATGCGCGTTATTTCCAATTTCTTTTTCCCATCGTGGAGCATTATAAAACCGCCCACATTCACTTCTTTGGGCAACGGAGCGTAGTTTATGTAAACTCTTTTTTCATCGCCGACAATTTTTTCCGTAGTCAAAGTAAAAGTCTGCCCCTCTTCCAAAACTATGCTTTCTTTGTAAAAATCGCCTATTCTTATTTTCGGGCCGCCCAAATCCTGCAACAAAGCCGCCGGAATCCCGATTTTTTCCGAAACCGCTCTGGCGTTGTCCACCTTGACTTGGTGTTCGGCAAAATCGCCGTGAGAAAAATTCATTCTCATCACATTTACTCCCGCTGTCAGCAGGTCTTCCATCTTCTCAACGCTTGTCGTTGACGGTCCGATTGTCGCCACTATTTTTGTTTTTTTCATAAAAATTTATAAAACGAAGGGTTACCCTTTGTACAAAGGGTAACCCTTCGTTTTTGACTACCTCTTGCTCCACTGCGGAGATTTTCTAGCTTTTTTCAAGCCGAACTTTCTTCTTTCTTTCATTCTCGGGTCCCGCATAAGAAATCCTAGCGGTTTCAGCTCTCCTCTTAATTCCGGACTGGACTCAATCAATGCCCGGCTGATGCCGTGCCTTAAAGCTTCGGCTTGCGAATGGATACCCCCGCCGGACAACCTGGCGGTAATTTCGTATTTTTCTATTTTGGCTTTCTTCATCGGGCTTTCCGCAATTCCTCTTAATTCAGCGGTTGGGAAATATTCGTTCAACTTTTTGTCGTTGACAATGATCCCCCCTTCCGATTTGGCGAAATAGCGTACCCTAGCCACAGAAGTTTTCCTTCTGCCCACCGTTTCTATGTAAACGCCAGTTTCCACCTTTTTCTCTTTTTTTGTTTTTGTTTCTTTTTTTACCGCCATAAATTTATTTTATTATCAAATTTTTTATCATTTTGATTTGGAGCTTGCTTTTCGGCAACATTCCCAAAACAGCCGTTCTGAAAACGAAAGCTTTGCCTTTTTTATCAATCGCCCTGCTTATCGGAACGGACTTCAGCGACCCCGGATAGCCAGCGTAAGTTTTATATTCTTTCTGCTTGCTTTTCTGTCCGGTTAATTTTATCTGGTCCACATTCAAAACATTAAGCTTGATGTCCGGAGCGGCATTTTCTTGAAAGCTCGCGTCATTTTTCCCGCGCAATATGGCCGCCGCCTCCGAAGCGATTCTGCCCAACGCTCTGCCTTTCGCGTCTATTGTGTATTCTTTCATAAATTAAAATTAAACAAACTCTATTATTGATATCTTGCTACCATCGGTTTTTCTTCTGGGCATTTTGGTAATTCTGGTATAGCCGCCGTTCCTGTCTTTGTATTTCGGCGCTATTTTATCAAACAATTTCTTAGTTGACAAAATTCCGATTATGGAAACGACTATCCTCCTCTTGGCCAAATCTCCGCCTTTCGCTTTGGTGACAAGCTTCTCTATAAAAGGCCTCAATTCTTTGGCTTTCGCTTCGGTGGTTTTTATTTTGTCGTTTTTTATAAGATTAACAGCCAGAGACTTCATTAAAGCTCTTCTTTGATTTGTTTCTCTTCCAAATTTTCTTTTTGTGTTATGGTGCCTCATGTTTCAATCTCAAATCTAAAAAATAAAATCTAAAAAATGTTTACTTTAAAATCAGTCCGTAGTTTCCAAGAGCTCTCTTTATTTCTTGGACGACTTTCTTGCCGGCGCCTTCAATTTCCATCAAATCCGACTCTTTCTTTTTGGCCAAGCCGCCCAAAGTCCTGATTCCGGCCGTTTCCAAGACATTAAGCGTTCTAGCCGACAATTCCAAATCTTGCACTCTGGTTTTTAAAACCTCCTTATCTCCCACTTCAGCCTCTTTGCCTGAAACGCTTTCCTCCGTTTCTTCGCCCTTTTCTTTTTTCCCAGCTGGGGCGCTTTCAATCTTCACTTCCTCTTTTTCTTGGAATCCGATGATGGCTTTAAGGTGATGGATCATTGTTTCTATTGATTTTTCCACAGCTTCCGCCGGAGTGATGGAACCATCCGTTTCAACGGAAATTCTTAATCTGTTGTAATCCGTTCTGTCTCCGACTCGCATATTCTCCACCTCGTAATTAACTTTTTTAATGGGCGTGAATACGGCGTCCAAAACGATAGTCCCTATGCCAACCTTGTCTTTCTTTAATTCTTCCCTGGAAACATAACCCAAACCCTTTTCCACGGTAAATTCAATATTAAGCTTTGCTTCCTTTGAAGTCAGGGTGGCGATGTGTTCTTTTTTGTTCATTATCTCTAATTGAGAAGGAGCTTCAATGTCAGATGCCGTCACGTTAGCCATTCCGCTGGCGGATATTTTTGCCGTTTGGGGCTCGTCCGTGTTTATTTTAAATCTCACTTTTTTCAAATTCAAAAGAATGGTTATAACATCTTCTTTTATGCCGTTTATTTTGGAAAACTCATGAGGGACCCCTTCAATTTTTACCGAAGTTATGCCCGCCCCCGGTATGGAGGACAATATTATTCTCCTTAAAGAGTTGCCGAGAGTGTGCCCATAGCCGGCGTAAAGCCCGCTAATTTCATAAACTCCGCTGTTTCCTTCTTCAAACACTTTTTTTGGTTTTGACGGCAGTCCTATTTTGTAGTCCATATTTTTATTAAAATCCAATAATTAAAATTAGGCGCTGGCGGCGGCCGGCATTCCTATAATTTCCCCTTCTTTTTTGGCTTTGTCTAATTTCAGCCAGACGGGCGCGCTATATTTTTTCATTTTCTCGTCAATGTCTTTGAAAATCGCCTTGACGGACGATTGCGGTCGGACGGTTATTTTGTTTCCAATAGAAACTCTGTATGACGGAATATCCACTCTCCGGCCGTCAACCATCACATGTCCGTGAGTCACAATCTGCCTGGCGACCGATCTAGAGTCGGCCAAACCCATCCTGAAAACGACATTATCCAGCCGCGATTCAAGGAAACTGTAAAGTGCGGCCTTAACATTGCCTCCTCCGGCTTTGCTTTCCGCTTCTTGAGCGTAGTTGTCAAACTGTCTTGTCCTTAATCCGTAGCTGAATTTTATTTTCTGTTTTTCTCTGAGCTTAATGCCGTATTCGGTCGTGGAAGCTCTTCTTGTTTTGCCGGACTTTGTGGCCGGTCCGGGCACATAGGGTTTTCTGGCTATGGCGCATTTGGGGCCAAAACACCTCTCTCCTTTTAGAAAAAGTTTTTCCCCGACCCTTCTGCATTTTTTGCATTTATCTTGCATCATTTTCGTAATTTTTTAGATTTTATTTTTTAGATTTTAGATTGAAATTATACTCTTCTTGGTTTTTTCGGTTTTGGCCCATTGTGCGGTATCGGCGTCACATCCTTAATCGCGCTTATTTCTATCCCTTTTGAAGCCAATGTTCTTATACCAGACTCTCTTCCGGCTCCGACTCCTTTTATCACCACATCCACTTCTTTGATTCCGGCGTTGATGGCCTTATCCGCCAGAAGTTCCGCAATTTTGGCCGAGGCGAACGGCGTGCCCTTTTTGGCTCCCTTGAAGCCCAATGCCCCGCTGCTTGAAGCGAACAGCGCATTGCCATTTTTGTCGGTCAGCGTCATAAGCGTATTATTGTAAGTTGACCGTATATACAAAGTTCCGTTTGACACCTTAACTTTCGCGGATTTAACGGAAGAAGCGGCCGGTTTAGCGCCCGCTATTTCTTCTTTTTTTTCTTCTGTAATTTTTTTCTTACCCATATTTCAATCTAAAATCTAAAAAATAAAATCTAAAATCTGTTTGCTTTAAGTCTTCTCCGCTTTCTTTCTTCCGCTGCCCATCGTGATGCGGACATTTCCTCTCAAGGTTCTGGAATTGGTTTTTGTTCTTTGCCCTCTGGACGGCAATCTCTTGGCATGCCTGGTTCCCCGGTAAGTTTTTATTTCCTTCAATCTCTTGATATTGGCCGCTATTTCTCGTCGCAAATCTCCTTCAATTTTATGTTTTCCCACCAAATCTCGGATGGCGTTTTGCTCGCTTTCGCTCAAATCTTTGGCTTTCTTGTCAAAAGAAATTTTAGCCTTGGTCAAAATGTCTCTGGCCAGCGAATCGCCGATGCCATATAAATAGCCCAAGGCTATTTCCAATCTTTTATTATCCGGTATGTTTGTTCCTGCAATTCTCATATTTATATTTTTATCCTTGCCTTTGCTTGTGCTTGGGCGTTTTTTTGCAAATATTATAAAGCCTCCCTTTTCTTTTGACGAGTTTGCAGTCTTTGCACATTGTCTTTATTGAAGTCTTTACTCTCATTTTTTTACATTCTATGAACTATACGACCTTTTGTTTTGCCGTATTCGCTCATCTCTATTTTGACTTTATCTCCAACTAAAACTTTAATCCTGTGCAATCTCATTTTGCCGGATAAATAAGCGATTATTTCGCTCGCATCGTCCATGCGAACGCGAAAAGTCGCATTAGGCAAAGCCTCTGTCACGAGTCCAATAGAAATTTTGTCGGACATGTCTGCCATCAAAGTTATGCGGTAATCTTAGCAGAACCAAAAATCCTGTCAAATTTTTCGCAAAAAAAAGAGCCAGAACACTTGAAAATGTTAATCAAGTATTCTGGCTCTGTAAGTCTTTGATTCTATTAAGAATTTATTCCAGCTTTTTCAACAAGAGATTTCTTTTCCAATGGTGTCATATCGTAGCCCACCACCGGTTCAAAGAATTGACTATCTCCAATATTTATAATCCTAAAAATAACCGGGTCATCCATTATTCTCTCCCACCTTTGAGTAACCTCAAACAGGGTGGCAAAAGGTCCTGGTCCTGCAATTTTAGACAAAACATTTTCAGGGACTCGTGGCACTTCTGTTGAAATAAAAATGTTCATTTTTCTTATTTGGGGTGTATCAATTCCAACATCCATATATGGCATGAATCTGATTTTAAACATTAAATGACCGAGAGCTACAACAGAAGCGATTACCGGCATAATTACCCCGACGAGGAAAAACATACCGCGAAATATTACTGATTCATTTTGGGGAAAATTAATGGCTGATATAACCATACTGGACAAAGAAAGAAACACTCCCGCATAGAAACATATTAGATCTCTCCATGCTTTTTTTACATTCCCCAAGATAACAGTTAAGCTATTTGAACTATACTTAACTTTTCTATCAACTGTATCTTTGTCTAAGTTAACGACTTTATCAAAAAGTCCCGCAATGGCCATTTTCGGGGATCCGTCCGGATGAAAACCGGCCTTTTTGATGGTTGCTGGAATGTCGGTAAGGGTTACCGCATTTTTAAACTTTTTTCTTTCTACTTCTTCGGCCTTCATCTTTTCTACCTCTACGCTTCTCATCTCCGCGAGTTTTTTTGAAACAACGTCATCAACAATTCCTTCCGCTGGCATAGGGTTGAATATTTCTATTTTACATCCGACACTTTCTTCTTGATGTTCTTGTTTCTCTGCATCAAGACTGGCCAAAAATTCTTCTTTGTTTATGCCACCCAACATTACTAATTCCATACAAGCCTCCCTCCTTAATAGAATTTTTGAAAATTTCAAAGAGCCACACGGCTTTTTTCATATTTCTTATACCATAAGAACTTAAAAATTGCAAGCCCAAAATCAGCAGTCAACCTGCCATCTTGATTGCTAAGCGCCAAAGGTATCACCTAAATTTGCGATAGTAATTATGTGTGATAGTTGTAAATATATTGTTATCTTTTTTTCTTTATGATATTTTTTTCACTTCACTACCTAATAGATACTATAGCAATTTATAGGTAGCACTTATAAAAAATGAACGGCACCCATATAGGATGCCGTTCATGTCTGATATAAATAATATGCTCTCTTCAAATTTCTTGTCAACAAAAATAATTTTTATATTTTTTACCGCCGTTTTTTAATAGTTTAACCATTATTTAAAACCATATTATCACTTTTGACGCTATCGCATTTTTTTGATAATTAAGATGCAGAAATTATTTTGCAAACATCAAGTTTGAACCTTGATGTTAAAGTAAAAAAGCAATTTTATGAATTCCTTTACTAAATAACTTTGTTTTCAGTTTTTTTGTCGTTGTTTTTTAAACCAATTTTCAGTATCAATCATATCTTCAACAAAATCATCAAATAAATCTTTTACAAAATTAGCATGACAAGAATGGCAATGCCAATTAAATTCTGGGCATTTTTTACCATAATTCTTCTTGATATATTTATCAAACCATTTTTGAAACTCTTTAAATTTTCTAATTTCGCTTTTCATAACATCTAAATAGCGCTTCATTTACGGACCGCTTTGAGTCGTTGTCGCTTTGCCCGTTTCAATATTTATCTTTATCTTGCTTTTGTCTTTGGGAAATCTTGGCCACCATTTGGGGCTTTGGACGATAGACGCTTTAGCGATGGCGGGATAATTTTGAAAAACGGAGGTATAATCTTTTCCTTTGTAATTCAGCATTTCTTCAAGGAGTTTGGCCGTGTCCACCGTCCAAACGAAATCGGCGTTGCCTTTCAGCCTGACGGTTATTTCTTTGTTTTTAGCGTCGGCTGATATCAAACTGAAATCAAGCGATTCAATATTCTCCACCAAAATAGGATCGTTTTTCGGGACTTTTTTTAGGTCCCCTGCGTTATCGTCCGTCAACGCCTTTGATAAAGCGTCTTTTTTGAACAAATAACCGGTGGCCGAACCTTTCACTTTAAAAGTCATTGCCCGGCCTGACGAATCCCCAACCTTTGGATTGTCCGAATTTTCTATATATTCAATTTTTACCGCATCGTCAAAAAGGACATAACCTTCCGGCTTTTGCTTGGAAAACATTTCCGTCAAGCGGTTTTTTATTTTCTCGTTGATTGAGGCTCTAACACTGTCAATGTCCTCTTTTTTGACTACTCTGATGTTTCCGCTAGAACCGCCGGACATTGCCGACTTGGACTTGGCGAAAACTTTTTCAAACCTAGCCCCTCCTTTGAGGCCGGGAAGGGTGAAATCGGCCGGCCCGATATTGTATTCTTCCCCCGCTTGGTCGGCGTAAACGGTCGCTTCCAATACCCCCATGCCCGGCACGGAAATAGCCCCTTTGATTCTGTAAACCTTTCCGTCGCTTGTCTGAAATCTGGTGTTGGCGATGAGTTTTTGGGGCGCGCTGCCGTAGTTGTTGTAAACGGTTATCTTTCCGCTCGCCTTTTGGCCGCCCGAAGTTATTCCGGTGGCGGTAATGAGGCCGCTTTCTTCCGCATTCAATTGCATAATTTCAAACGACAAGCCGTCGGTAGTCGCATTGGCGCGCGCTCTAAGCCTTGAATCAATCGCCAATGTTTCTTTGTAGGGAGAAATGTTGATGGCGGCCGTAGAAACTCTGTTTAACGCCACATAGCCGAAGGCGCCCAATAAAATTAAAATCAGAAAAGATATTATGAGCTTGAAAAGAAACCGGCTTTTTTTTGTTTTTTCCATTTCCAATTCTTCAACAAGAGGTCTCTCCTCCTTATTTCTTAAAAAAATGTCTTTTATTATTTTTCTGGACATGTGTTTTAATCTAAAAATTAAAAACTAAAATCTAAAAATTAAAATCTAAAAACTTATTGGCGTAAACGGCTTCCATCATAAGCATTATGTCTTTGTGCTGATAATCGCCCGTCTCGCATTTTTTAAGGTTTTGGGACGATTGGGTCATTGAACTGGCTTGATTGAAATAGCGCGTCAGCCATTCGGGATTTATCTTTTGCGCGATAAATGGCTTTCTTAAAATCGTAAACTCCGAAAAATCCCCGCTCTCAAGGCAAGAAGAAAAAAATTTGCAAACCGGATCGTCGCCGATTACAAAAACATTTTGAGGAAGAAGACTTTCTTGCGCCATGGCGGCTAATGTTTTTTTTAAATAATCGCGCCATTCCCCGATCGAGTCTTTTATCACCGCAGCTATTTTGTCCGAACTTTCCAATGTTCTGTGCCCCCTGGAATAAGCCTTGACGATTGAAGACGCTTCTTTAAGGAAAGTGTTGAGACTGGCGGCCGCTTTCCTGAACAAAAGATTGGTTCCTTTGGGGAAAGAAGCGGACATCTCCAAAACATTGTTGCGGATAAGATTAATTTCCGTAGTTTCTCCTCCGATGTCTATTATCAAAAATCCTTCCCTGACGCTTATTATATCATTTAAAACTTTAAACGCCACAAGGGACGAAGTCGCAAATCTCAAAGGGGTGTGGATAAAAACTTTTCCAATTTCTTCTTCCGCCAATTTCATCATTTTTTCCACTCCCGCGCTCAAATAGATATGCGATTTGACCGAGCGAGCGGTTTTGCCGGCCGGATTTTTTACGTGATAGCCGTTTAATTCGGTCTTTATGACCTCGCGCTCTATGTAATCTGTCCCGGGCGAGATGAAACTTTTTTCCTCTTCTTCAATGAGCCGGCTGAAAAAATCGTTTTTAATTTCAAACGGTTTTTCTCTCGTTGCGGTTATTATTTTTGTCTTGGAAGCGAACCACGGGGAAGAAAAAACGCACAAGATTTCGTCTATCTTGCCGGAGTAGAGATTTTTTAATTTTTTCGCCGTAAGGCGGAGCGAATCCGCGGTGCCTCTCAAGGAAGCCTCAAGGCTCACGTCAAAAAGAAAATTAACCGGCGACTTGGGCGCGGCCAAAATGGTAATGGGACAGCCTTCGTTGCTTTCCACCAGCGCTCCGCCCACGGACGAGCTGGTGATGTCTATGACGGCGACGACTTTGCTTTTGGAAGTTTTGCTGAAAAATGGCATTGATTATATTATAACACGGCAAAAATAATGAAAAAGCTGAAATTGTAGTATAATAGTGTGCATAAAACAAAAAATGGAAATTTTTAAAGATAAAATAATTATTGTTATTTTAGTTTTAAGCGCGGCGTTAAGGATATTTTATCTTCTTGGAACTGAATACAACGAAAGAACTTATGACGTGACTGAAGGCGGCGGCCATTTGGATTATGTGCGATATTTGGCCGAAAATTATAAACTGCCCGATCCGACGGGCGGGTGGGAATATCACCAGCCTCCTTTATATTACATAAGCGGCGCCGTTGTTTATAAGTTTTCTCAAACATTCCATATAAATTCTTATAAAACCCTCCAAGCTTTATCGCTTTTTTATTTTTACATTTTTATTGTTTTTGGAATTTTAATATTAAGAAATCTCGCGGAAAATAAGAAGCTGTTTTATCTATCAACAGCTGTTTTGGCTTTCTGGCCGTCCGGAATCATTCATTCCGCAAGAATAGGAAATGACGCCATGCTTTACGCTTTTTACGCCGCCTGCCTTTATTTTATTTTGAGGTGGCACAAGGAAAAAAACGTAAAATTGCTTTATTTTTCAGTACTCATTTTTTCCGCCGCGATTTTGATAAAGGCTAACGCCATAGCTCTTGCCGGAATAATGGCTGTTTCTGTTTTTCTTACCTTTTTCCAAAAATATAAACTGCCGTTCAAGCATATCATCATTGTTTCTTTTTTAATTATTGTTTCAGTTTTGCTGAGTTTCGCGCCAAAATTTTACGGCCATTTTAAAAACGACAAAAATGACTGGCTTATCGGCGGAGCGCTTCCAGCAATGAACAGAAGATTATTTGTCGGAAACGACTTTAAAAACTATGCTTGCTTTGATGCGAATAAATTCATAAAACAGCCGTTTACCAGCAGTTGGGAAGATTGGGGCGGGCGCCAATGTTTTTGGAATTACTTGTTAAAAACAAGCTTATTCGGAGAATTCAGTTTCAAAAATAATTTTCAATCCAAATTGGGCTTGATTATAAGCTGGACTTTTTTAGCGGTTTTATTTTATAGCATCATAGGCTTCATATTGGGAGCCAAAAAAAATATCATTATATTTTCCAACGCTTTATTGTTGCTGTTTTTAATCTTTCTGTTTAAATTTAAAATTCCATCTTCTTCCAACGGCGACTTCAGATACATATTCCCGTCTCTTCTTTCTTTTATTCCTTTTAATTCTTATTCTTTGGAATATTTTAAAAAAACAAATACTGCTATTTTTTATTTCGGAACGGTTGCGTCTGTTTTATTCGTTTTGTTAAGTGCGCTTTTCTTTATTTTAAATTAAAGTAAAATGGTATTAAAATTTATGAACCCGCTTATATCGCTTGTCATACCAATATTCAACGAGGAAGAAAATATCCGCGAATTGTATGAAAGATCCAAAAAAACGCTTGAAAAAATCGGGCCGTATGAGATTATTTTCATAAATGACGGAAGCCGAGACAAAACGCTTGAAAAAATATTAGAACTCGCCGATAAAGATAAGAATGTGAAAATTATTGATTTTTCCAGAAATTTTGGCCATCAGACCGCCATAACCGCAGGTATGGACAATAGCCAAGGCGAAGTTGTCGTTATAATGGACGGAGATTTGCAAGACACTCCCGAAACAATGCTCGAACTTGTCAAAAAATGGAAAGAAGGCTATGAAGTGGTGTACGCAAAAAGGAGAACTAGAAAAGACAGTTTTTTTAAAAGAGCGACTGCTTACGCTTTCTACAGAATAATAAAAAAAATCGCCAACATAGACATTACCGAAGACACCGGCGATTTCTGTTTGCTCGACAAGAAAGTAATTGACGCCCTAAAAAGAATCAAAGAACACTCCCGCTTTATGCGAGGATTAACCTCTTGGGTTGGTTTTAAAAAGGGGATAATATTGTTTGACAGAGAGGAAAGAAAAAGAGGAAATACCAACTACCCCCTAAAAAAAATGTTGAAATTCGCTTATGATGGCATAACTTCATTTTCTTATTTTCCCCTGAAAATGGCTACCTACTTGGGAGTATTTAGCGCTTTTATAGGTTTTATTTGGGGAATATATGCCATATATCAAAAAATGTATCACACGGAAACTACGGTTCAAGGGTGGACTACCGTAGTTGTGGCAATTTTTTTTCTTGGAGGAATTCAGTTGATCGTTTTAGGCATGATTGGAGAGTATATCGGAAGAATTTATACTGAAACGCAAAACAGGCCTTCATACATAGTAAGACAAAAAATAAACTTTGATTAGTTTTTATAAAATTTGCAATTATGAATTTCATTAAACATTTTTTTTCCAGAAAAAGAAATATTCTTATTTTTTACAGTGTTATTGTCCTGGTCGTTTCTTATTTCACCTATTTCAAAAATTACGATTATCCGCCTTCGGTTTTCTGGGACGAAAATTATCACATCGCCTCCGCCCAGAAATATCTGACGGGGGTGATGTTTATGGAACCTCATCCTCCGCTTGGAAAGCTTTTTGTCGCTTTGGGCGAATATATCATTCATCCCAACAGCAATATTGCGCCGATGGAACTGTTTAAATTAACTCAAACGGATTACATCAAAGATTTTCCCGCCGGCTATTCGTTTGCCGGCGTGAGATTTTTTTCCGCTTTGTTCGCATGGCTTTCGGCTATCGTCTTTTTTTACATCTTTTATTTTATTTCCAAAAACCCGCACACTTCGCTTATTTTTTCTTCCCTTTATATTTTTGAAAATGCGCTTATCACCCATTCCCGCGCCGCCATGCTGGAAGGCAGTCATTTATTTTTCATCCTTTTAGCTGTCCTTTATTTCGTTTACTTGGTCCAAAAACCGTCAAGAAAAACATTGCTCAATTATTTTATTTTGGGAATTTTAGCCGGTATACCCACATCCATCAAAGCCACGGGAGCGATAACCGTTTTCCTGTTCCCCTTTCTTTTCTTCTTGGACTTTAACCATCAAGGACTGCCCTTTATATCAAGGACCGTCCTTGATGGTTTTAAAAAAATAATAATAAAAGGCTTATTTTTTGCCATTGGCGCAGTTGCTGTTTTTTCTTTGATTTGGTATATTCATTTTTCTTTGGGCAAATTTGCCGCAGGTGACAAATTTTACAAAGCTTCGGAGGAATACAAAGAAATTATGACTAATGGCCTTACTTCCGACCCGAAATATTTTGGGGCGATGCTGAAAGACAACCTCGCTTACATGGCCAATTACAACAAAGGCGTGCCAAAGCTTGATGTCTGCAAACCGGACGAAAACGGCAGCTATCCCCTTGCGTGGCTGGTCGGCGACAAGAGCATCAACTACCGCTGGGAGAAAAGCGGCGATGGCGTAAGATATATGTATTTGCAGGCCAATCCGATAACTTGGTTCCTGGGTCTGGCTGGAATTATTTTGTCTCTCATTTTGATAATCGGCCGAATTGTTTTTAAAAATCCGATTAAAAATAAAAACTTGTTTTACTTGATAACTGCTTTCACGACGCTTTATGTAATCTACATGGCGATAATGCTTCGGATAGAACGAGTGATGTATCTGTACCATTATTTCATACCCCTTATTTTTTCTTTTATTTTGGTGTTTCTGGTTTTTAATTATATTTTTGAAGAAAAAATCGCAAATAAATCCAAAAAACTTTACATAGGCTTGATAATATTGGCCGTTATAATCGCCGGAACTTACAAATTTTTCAGCCCGCTCTCCTACTACCAGCCGCTCACGACCGAACAATTTGAAAAACGAATCTGGTTTGACTTCTGGAAACTCAAACCGATAGAATAGTCCTCCTCTTTATACTCATTTCCTTATTCTTTTTTACTTACTATCCCCTAAATAATCTATAGATTTTATAGGGGATAGTAAGTATGTTTTATTTCAAAAACAAAATTATAATTCAAAATGTTGTTTTAATAAATTTTCTTGATTTTTATCTGAAAAACCTTTCACGGTAAAATAATAAATGTACCTTCTGACATTAAAAATCTCTCCAATAAAATCAATTTCGTTTGTAAAATCAAAAGGAAATACAAATAAGCTTTTTTGCAACGGGAAGAGTCCTATTTCTTTCATTTTTTGACTAAGTGCCATTCTGGCCTTTCTGTGCCTTTCCGGAATATCAAAGGCGGCAAATCTCCAGAAACCGTCCCATTTTTTATCTCTTTTTATTTTCATTTCGTCTAATTTGTAAAACAAAACTTTTTTCTTTCCGTTTTCCGTTATTTCCATAAACTCTTGATCATCTTTAAAATAAGTTTTTACCAGCTTTTTGTTTTTTAAAGAAGAAATAGCCCGCTTAATTTTGTATCGCCCGCTGGCATTGTTATTAAACAACTTAAAAACCTGAGGAAAATTTGGCAAAGCTAAGCTTACAGCCAGAAAGCCTCCAGCCGCAAGTCCCAATAAAATACTTTTTGCAATTTCCCCCTTTGAATAACTCATAAAATGACCTTCATAATCCCGTTAAATTATTAAACTTCTTTATTTTACCACTATCCCCCATAAAATCTATAGAAATTATAGGGGGTAAGATTTATTTTTATTTTTTACAATACATATTCTACTACGCACATTCGCAGTTTGTTTTAGGCTTGTTTGCGGGAAATAAAAATCGGGCCGTAAAATTCTACTTCCGTTTCCGCTCCCTTAAATTCTATATCGTCAATTTTTTCTACTCCGATTTCAAAAAATTTTTTTATATTTTCCGGATTGATTGAATAATCCCCGCCGAATTTTTCGCGTTGCTCTTCACTGACCTTTGCCCCAAGTTCTTTTTCTATAGCGTTAAACTTTTTTTTCTTCCAAATTTTGTTTAAATGATTCCATAAATTTTGCGCTTGGAAACTTAGTTTCCAAGCTGGTTGTTTTCTAAAATTGCCTTGATTCGCCGTACCCCTGCCGAGACGGCTTCTTCTTTGACGATTTTAAATCGGCCGAGGTCGCCGGTTGAAGAAGCGTGCGGCCCCATGCAGATTTCTTTTGAAAAAGGTTTGTCTGTTTCTCCAATGTTATAGACTTTTACTTTATCTTCGTATTTGTGGCCGAACAAGCCGATGGCGCCGGACTTTCTGGCATCGTCAAGATCCATTTCAGTCCAACCTACCGGCAGATTTTCTTTTATTTTTCCGTTGATGATTTGCTCCACTTTTTCAATCTGCTCTTTAGTCATCTTTTCCGGCCAAGAAAAATCAAAACGCAATCTCTCAGCGGTTATGTTGCTGCCTTTTTGACTAACACTCTCGCCTAAAACTATTTTCAAAGCCTGATGCAAAAGATGCGTGGCCGTATGATATCGCATCGTTTTTTCTCCCGCATCGGCCAATCCGCCCTTGAACATTCCCGCCGACGCAGTTTTGGAAAGATGCTGATGTTTCTTAAACTCTTCGTTGAATTGTTTAATATCTACTGTGCCGCTTTTTTCCTTCGCCATTTCAATCGTCATTTCCAAAGGAAATCCGTAGGTGGAAAAAAGAACAAAGGCGTTTTTGCCGGAAATTTCACCATTTGCGAAAAACTCTTCAAATTTTTTCATGCCTTTTTCCAAAGTTCTGTTGAAATTTCTTTCCTCCTCGGTTATAACACCCAGAATCATCTCTTTTTTCTGAATAAGCTCCGGGTAAAATTCTTTATAAATTTCAAAAACCGGTTCGGCGACTTCCGCCAGAAAATTTTCCTCAATTCCCAATAATTTACCGTGTCTTACCGCTCTTCTTATAAGCCTTCTCAAAACATAACCTCTACCGATATTTGAAGGTGCCACTTCATCGCTGATCATAAAAACACTCGTTTTCACATGGTCAGCGATAATTCTGATAGATTTTTCTTTTTCTCTATCGAAAGATTTGAGATTTGAGATTTGAGATTTTATTTTGACAACCAAAGGTTGGAACAAGTCCGTTTCATAGACATTATCTTTCCCTTGCATTACCATCACCATCCTTTCCAATCCCATGCCGGTATCAACATTTTTTTGCTTCAAGGGATAGTATTTTTCGTCTTCGCCTTTATTATATTGCATAAAAACATCGTTCCAAATCTCCACCCATAAATCATTGTCGTCATTGAAACTGTCCGGAATTTTATCTGCGTCGCCCGTCCAATAAAACATTTCCGTATCCGGCCCGCATGGTCCGGTTTGGCCGGCCGGCCCCCACCAATTGTTTTTCTTAGGCAGTTTGGCGATTCTATATTCTGACACGCCCAACTTTTTCCACAAACCAAAAGCCTCTTCGTCAAAGGGCGAATTTTCATCTCCAGCAAAAACGGAAACGGCTAGCCTGTTTTTATCCAAACCCAGCCATTTTTTATCCGTTAGAAATTCCCAGCTCCACTCAATCGCCTCTTTTTTGAAATAGTCTCCGAAAGACCAATTGCCCATCATCTCAAAAAAAGTAAGATGGCGCGAGTCGCCCACTTCGTCTATGTCGCCGGTCCGGACGCATTTTTGGATATTAGCTATCCTTTTTCCGCCCGGGTGCTCGTCACCCAACAAATACGGCACCAAGGGGTGCATTCCGGCTGTCGTAAAAAGCGCCGTCGGATCTGTTTCCGAAGGAATAAGAGAAGATGACGGGATAATTGAATGCCCTTTGTCTCTGAAAAATTCTAAAAACTTTTTTCTTATTTCGCTTGAGTGCATGGAGCCAGCAGAGGGATTTGAACCCACGACCTACTGTTTACAAAACAGTTGCTCTACCGCTGAGCTATGCTGGCTTGTCTTCATTTTTATCTTTGGAATCGGCGCCATTAACTTGATTCCAATAAGGATGGCTGTTGCCGTTCATCTTCACTTCCCTTTTTCCTCTTATGTAGTTGGCCAGCTGCAAAAGAAGCCTTTCTATCCTTAGCACGTTTATTCTAAATTTTGATATGACTATTTCAAATTCTTTATAAATTTTAGGCGATAAGGAGTCGTGAAGGAAAACGGCAAAAGGAATAATGATCCTGGCGTTAATGTCGTGAAAAACTGGCTTTGTTTCGTTAAATCTTCGTTCAAACTCTTCCTTAGGCAAGGCTCTGGCGAAAGACACTCCTCTTGAAAAAAGAAAAACGGCGCCCACGGCGGACAACAGAGCCATATAAATCAATATATTCATATAGTTTAAGACAAGTTATACTTGGCGAATCGGGAAACTTCTATTTTTTCGCCGAATTTTTGGACGGCCTGATTGAGCAACTCTTTGACGGTAACGGCCGGATTTTTTATGTAGGGCTGTCCCATCAATTCGTTGGGGTCGGACGGCGCCAAAGCGGCAATATGCATAGCCACGTCTTTGGCTAAATTTCTAAATTCTTCATTGCCGGACACAAAATCAGACTCGCTTTTAAGTTCCAAAATGACTCCGACTTTTTTGTTATTGTGCACATAAGCTTCAATCACTCCCGAACCTAGCGCTCTGTCCGCTTTTTTCTCGGCTGACTTGGCGCTTTCTCTTTGCAGGACGGCCATGGCTTTTTCCATATCCCCGCCCGCTTCTTCAAGCGCATATTTGCAGGCGGATACGGAAACCCCCGTTTTGTCTCTTAATTCTTTTATTTGCTGAGCGGTTATCATAGGCTTTAATCTAAAATCTCAAATCTAAAAAATAAAATCTAGGAGGACAAAGTTGTTGTTTCTGGAACGGCGCTCAAAAGCGTTCCTTCTTTATAAGCTTTGACGAACTCGCTCAAGAAATAAGAAATGCTGGATATGGAATTATCGTTGCCCGGAACGGGATAATTGATGCCGGACGGATTGCAATCGCTGTTGAGCAAAGCGACAACCGGTATTTTCATCTGATTGGCCTCATTGACGCTTATTTTCTCGTGTTTGGAATCAATGGCAAGAATCGCCGAAGGTAAAAATTTCAGGTTCTCCGCCAATCCGCCGAAATAAATTTCCATTTTTTTGATCTGCCTTTCAATTTGAAGTTTTTCTTTCTTGGTGTATTTATCCAGTTCTCCCGTATCTCTTTTTTTCTTCAGGTCATTGAGGTGGTCGATTCTCCCTTTTATCTGCTTAAAGTTGGTAAGCGTTCCGCCGATCCACCTTTCCTTAACATATGGCATCCCCAATTCTTTGGCGGAGTTTTCCGTCAAATCTTTGGCTTCTTTTTTGGTCCCGACAAACAAAATAATTTTCTTGTCCTTGCCCAGCTTCTTGGCGAACTCTTTGGCGGAATCAAGATTATTTTTCGTTTTTTCCAAATCAAAAATCTCCACTCCGTTTCTTAATCCGAAAATATACGGCTTCATCTGGGGACTTCGGCTTGTCTGCGAATATCCCAAATGTATGCCGCTTAAATACATTTCCTTGACCTCCGAATTAACTTGGGGCAAGGAAAACTCTTTCTGTTCAGTTTTTTCTTCCGTTTTTAACATAAATTAAATAATAGCAAAAGCGGCGTAAAATGCAACTCCATCATCAAGTCGCCCGCAAACGACTTACGATATCGGTGAGCTCACCGATATCGTAAGTCGTTTGCCATTCTTCGCTTTAAAATTCTTCCCATTCGGACGATACCCGATTCACCTGCAAATTAATATTCAGCTTTTTAGTTTTCCCGCCGCTTCCGGTGTCTTTAGCCGTTACCGCCACATTATAAATTCCGGCGGGTGTCGCTCCCGGAATTTTAATCGCTTTTATTTTCACCTGCGAAATTGCGCTTATATCAATAGATAAGGTGTCGCTCCAATTAATGCCGTCGTCGGACGAAAATTGAGCCTTGGCGCCGGAGATGGCCGGGATGCCAGCGGAAAGACTGACATTGCCGATAGCTTCGCCGCTTAAGGTTAAGGCGATACTGCCGGAATTGGCGGACAGCCCTTCCACGATATTGGCGACAAGCGATGACCCCGCGGAATTGGCGATGGTGAAGTTGGAAACCGGTTTGGCAACGATAACGGTGGTTTGAGCTTGCGTCTTGGCGTATCCGGAACTTGGATATCCGGCACATTGAATTTTATAAACCGTATCGCCGGACAATTTGCCGGTTTTTTGGCCGGTTAAATTGTTGCTTCCAACGCTGGCGTAATAACCTGTCCCAAAAGAAGGAACGACAGCCCGGCCATAGTCCTTGAGATAGCCGTTCATTGTGTCCGAAGCCGAATACAGCAAACAATTTCCGGAAACATTGCTCCCAAGCCATTGTATCGCGGATGTTTTTTTATATCCGATGCTTTGCGGGTCCGCCCACATATTGACGGACGGGGAGCCGGTGTAATCGCTTCCGACATCCACCGTGACAGAAGCGTCAGGTGATATTTGAGAGCCATTGGTACAATTTACCGTATAAGTTCTTGGCTTGCCGGTCGTGAAATTATTTGTCGTATAACTTCCCGAAGCCGTGTCAGCGGCGCTTATCCAGCCGGTATCTTTATAACTGCCGGCCCCAAGACTTGTGTCATCCGCCTGTTCGCAGGAAGTGGCGTTGTCCGATGTCCAGTTGATAACAGTAGAATTACCGTCGGTTACCACCGTGTCTCGGGCGGAGATGTAAGCTTTGACGGAAGTGACTCCGCAGTTGGCGCAACCGCCAGTGTTGCTGTTAAAAGTTGCTGTTGCTGTTTTGTCGGACCCCGGATAAGGATTTTTTTCCAAAATACACTCATTGTCGGAATTTACCGAACTGCAGCCGGACCAGCTGGAAAAATAGGAACCGGAGCTTGGGTTTGGGACAAGTTTGAATTTATAATCTCTGCCTATGCCGGCCGTATCTCCGTTACTCATAGTTTTTGAACCAGTCCAGCCAAAAGTGTCGTCATAATTATATCTTGTCGCATCGCCCGAACCGCTTCCGCTTGTTTTAAATGTCAGATTATACCAATCCGGGTCGGCGGAAGATGATGAAGAAGACGGCGATGCTCCATTGAAGCTGACCGACAAAGACTTGTCGGCGCTTCCCATAGTAATCTTGCAAGTATCATTAGTGGTATTGTTTGTGCTCAATGTTCCTCCGACGCAATTTCCTCCGGTGGCAATGTTCCAATCTCCCGACATTTTGCAAGTTTGGCCTGAATTTGCTCCCGGGGTGGCGGTAAGAGTAACTTCGTCTCCGGAAGCGTAGCCGGTATAAGTTTTTGTCCCGCCGGTGGAATCACTTCTTTCTTTGTTGTATATGCTTCCAGTGCAATTACCGCCGATATTTACCGTTAAATTGTAGCCGCTGCTTCCGCTTGAACTGGACGAGGAGGATGAACTGCTGGAAGAACTTGAACTGCTGGAAGAGGAGGATGAACTGGACGATGAACTTGAACTGCTGGAAGAACTAACAGCCGCGGGTTTGACGGTAACGGTGGCATTGGCGGTATAAGTGCCCGTTCCGATATATTGGCCGAGATTTCTGGTGTAAATTATAGTTAAAACATTCTTCTGGTCAGCATTGGAACCGGTTGCAATCCAAACATTGGACACTGTTTTAGTTTGCGATTTCGCGCCGTTGCTTGGCGTAGCGTCAAAACTTAAAGTATCAAAACCATTAACGCCCGTGATGCCAGAGTGAGTATTCTTATAAGTACGTTCTGACAAATCCGTCGTAGTCAATGTAACATTTGCGCTGTTGGGAGAAGTGACTTCGGCGGGAGCGCTTAGACTTACAGATGGAGCGGGAAGCTTGAGAGGGATCTCTAGTTTTACAGTGTCTCCCATATTAAATGCGTCATTCTCGGTCCTTAATTTATTGTTGGCAACGCTAAAATAACCTTCAGAATATTTATCTTCATGGGAATTATAACCAGCTTGCTTGATATATATAATCAACTTCGGATTGCTTTTTGCCGTCTTGTCCGCATTATAAAAAGCGGATATGTCGCTTGAGTTTATATTAAATCTTCTTTCTACGATGTCGCCAGACGCATTGTTATACCAGAGTCTTATTTTATTTTTCCAATCGCTTGAACCGCTCTTAGCAAAACTTACTTTCTGTTCAGACAGACCGTCGGCTTTTATGAACATCTCAAATTGCACCTTCATTCCGGTATTTGCGCATGAATTATCAACAGCTCTGTAATCTATATAAACATCATTCAAATCGCCTGAGCTGTCAAAATAACCGCTAAATTGAGCTTCCGCGGAAAAAACTTGGAGTATATTCATTCCACCGCCGCCCGCCGGATTAGACTTTAATTTTTCTGTGCCGTTATCCAGTGTCCAATCGCCTCCCCATCTATATGTGCTGGTCGCGCCCCCAAAGTCAGGGTAAGTCCGTGTCGCAGCCAAGGCTTCGCCGGAAAACATTGTAACGCCGGCAAATAAAATAATTAAAAGGTTAACAGGAACAATCTTCTTTTTCCTAAAAAAAGAGAAAGCAATCAATATCACCAGCAATATCGGTATGCCAAAATATAAATAAATTGGAATCGTTTGTTCTTTGACGACTTTCGGCAATTCTCCCGATTCTTCCGTTAATCCTTTTTGGTTAGAAGACAAGGAAACGCCGTAAGACATGTCCTTGCATTTCTTATCCAGGTTGACTTCAATAATTTTATTTTTTATCTCCCCATCGGTTATATCCGCAATAGTTTCTTCTTTATCGCCACAAATGTTTCCATCCTTATCTTTTATAACAGCCTTCATTATCAAATTGCTTAAACTGGAAACATCCTGTCCGGTTCCCGCCCAAAACAAATCAGCCGAGCCGAAATAATCCACCGATAAATTTATTTTTTCTCCTTTTGAGTAAGAATCTTTAAGCTGGCTTGTTTGAGAAACGCCCTTGATGCGAGCCGATTCGCCGGCGATTGTCCACCTGAAAAACATATTGAAAGACCTTGTTCCCCCGTCTTTATCCTCAAAACTCCATAAGCTTTGATATGTTTGCGGTTTTTCCGCCCTGGGCATAGACAGACTGACCAATTTTGTTTCTCCGGGTTTGAAAAAAATTTTTTGATCCGGATTTTCCACAGCCATTGTTCCGTCAAGCGGTTTGCCGTATACATACACTTCTTTCCATAAAATTCTGGGCGAGACTTCTATTTCTTTATCGCCAATATTTTTAATCAAACAACGAGCTTCGGGGTTTTCTGCCGGCAAAAAAGTCGGACCGTCATTATTGCCGAATTTTTTTCCTTCTTTGTTTAATAAAACACAGCTCTCTTGGTCAAAAGCCAAAAACCCTTCTTTTTGCGATGAGCCTAGATTTTTTACAGTATTTTCATAACGAACTTCCGTTTGCCCGTTTGAACGAATAAATCCGAGGTAGAGATCATAACTAGCCTGCGGAATGTAAGAGCTTATCGGCAAAATATAAGAAAAAACTTTTGGTTCGCCGGGCTTTAATGAAAAATAATCTTTCCCTTCGTCGGCCGCCACAATCAAAGACGGCAATAAATCTGTCTCGCTTTTAGGCTTAATCAACGGGTCAATCGTTTTTAAAATCAGTAAATGAGTAATTTCCGGAGTTACGACATTCTTGCTTGGATTAAATAAAGAGCCGCTAATCTTTATTTCCGTATCGCTTTTTTCTATTTTGACATCTTTTATTTCTATCTTTGTTAATGTTTCCCCTGTTTGCTCTTGAGCCAGCAAAATATTATAAAAAAACAAAACAAAAGCTAAAACAAAAAAGACCGAAGAGAATTTGAGGAATTTAAAATTTAACATAATTTTCCCGTTTAAAATTATAATATGCTTGAATTATATCATACAATTAAAGGGCTTGTGTTAATAAGTTATCCACACCTTGACCCCGTTAGAAATTCAACCGATTGGTTTGGATTAAAAAGCATTAAACTGAAAATTTCTAACGGGGTTGACTTTGCTAAAAATATCAGTATAGTTAAACAAAATAGGCAAAAGATTGATCTTTAATTTTATAATAAAAATTTTATAGGAGGTGGCAAATGAAGAATTTCGGATTTATTTTTGCTGTTGTTTTTAGTTTGTCTTTGTTTTTAACTTTAACCCCCGCTCACGCCATACCAGAATTTTCGGTCTCACTTAGACCATCCTCATCGCAAAATCAAAATAACGAGACTTCGAAAAAATATTTTGAACAAGCGGAAGATACCGGCACAGCCACTGCGTCGTTAATAGCCTATAATGCTATGGTTAATTTGCTCAAAGATGACGATGGAGATGAGTATTGTCCCCAATTAACAGTTAAGTTTGATTTGGATGCTAGCAAAAGGGTAAATTATTATGTTATATCTTACATGAACCTAAATTTAAATGGTAACAACGACAATGACTATGATTGGTTTATGATTAATTCTTCTGATGTGTTCACATTGGAAGAAGGATACTCCCCCGATGAAGGAATCTTATATCTTGACATGGAAGTTTTTGGAGGATACGGACGGTTAACGAAAGTAAGTATCAAAATTGAGATTTACTATGAGGATGGAAGTTTGGCATTCAAATTTGGGCCGGATGATGATCCGGACCTAAAAAATATTATGGTGGAAAGCAATGATTACGACGGGAAAGAAGACCCTTTTGCACCATCTCCAACGCCGACTCCAGCACAATGCGTGCCGAAAAATATTTCTGTAAATCCAAATATCTTGAAGCTTGATAATAAAACGAGCGAGGATGTAACGGTAACGGTAACGGGCGCAAACGATTGCGCCGTTGAAGGCGAGACAGTCACGGCGACGATCAATTTTGCCGGCAGGAACCGCATATCGATATCGCCGACAAGCGCGATAACGGACGAAAACGGCCAGGCGACATTCACGATTGCCGCTAAGAAGAAGGCCGGTGTCGCAAGAATCACATTCAAGGCTGGGGATGTGAACAAGTCAATAACCGTCAAAGTAAAATAAGACGTTTGCCTATTCGTCTTATTTCTGAACCTTCTGGAAAGTCATCACGATTTCCAGAAGGTTTTTATTTTTTTGTTTATAATAAAAACCTTACTGTCCCCTAAAATTTCTATAGATTTTATAGGGGATAGTACTTTAAAAGCTATTGTTCTTATGACGCATTGCAGAAATTGCGGCTTTATGTTATATATAATGTTATGAAAAAAGAAATACATCCCCAATATTATTCCGAAGCGGTCATCGCCTGCGCCTGCGGAAACAAGATAAAAGCCGGCTCTACCGCAGAATCCACCCATGTGGAAATTTGCAGCGCCTGCCATCCGTTTTTCACCGGCAACAAGAAAATCATAGACACCGCCGGCCGAGTGGAGAAATTCAAAGCCAGACAAGCTAAAGCTACGCCAAAAACCGCTAAGGCGAAAACAGTCAAAAAATAGTATTATAGCCTTGAATTGCGAAATAGTGTTTTTGAAATAGCACTACGGAGCGCGGCGGCGCGAGTAAAGATGATTTTTCAGCAGAAAAATACTTCGGGCTATTTCAAAGACACTATTTCGCAATTCAAGCGGTATTCACAATGAATCAATCTCCTAAAACAATCATTCTGGAAATTCGCGCCGGAGCGGGCGGAAACGAGGCCGCGCTTTTTGCCGCCGACTTGGCCAATATGTATTCGCGATTCGCCGCCAAGCAAGGCTGGAGCACGGCTATTCTTGATGAATCAAAAAACGAACTCGGCGGATACAAAGAAGTATTTTTGGAAATATCGGGCGTCGGAGTTTACGATAAATTAAAGCAAGAAAGCGGAGTGCACCGCGTCCAACGAGTGCCGGCCACGGAAAAGTCCGGCCGAGTCCACACTTCCACCGCCTCGGTGGCCGTCTTGCCGATAAGAAATGAAGAAAAAATGAACATTAAACCTCAAGATTTGGAAATCGCTTTCACCCGTTCGGGCGGAGCCGGCGGACAGAATGTCAATAAGGTGGAAACAGCTGTCCGAATCACTCACAAGCCGACCGGCTTGGTGGTCAAATGCACTAGCGAACGCTCCCAGCAGAGAAACCGCGAAAAAGCGCTGGCTCTTCTGGCGGCCAAACTGGAAAGCGGCCAAGCCAGCCAAGCGCAAAGCCAGTTGGCCGATGAAAGACGCCAGCAAATCGGCACCCAAGACCGCTCGGAAAAAATCAGGACTTACAATTTTTTACAGGACAGAATCACCGACCATCGCGTCAAGAAATCTTTCCACGACATAGAAAGAATAATGGAAGGCAATCTGGATAAAATCGTCAAAGCTTTCAGTAATTTACCGTAACCGTATCGCTGATAGAGCTATTGTCGCTGTTTTTTTGGCAAGAAAGAGTGTACGTTGCCGAACTGCTTCCGTCGCCTTTGGCATAGTCTTCAGTATTATGTTTGCTTGTATTCCCGGATTTTCCGCTCGCGCCTGATTCATTGATTATATCGCTGGAAGATAATGTTCCGGACCTGATTGTTTTAGCGTTTGAATCATAACTTATGGAACAATTCTTCACCGCGCTTACTGTCCATGTGAGAATAACAGAATTGTTGCCGGTCATGGAGATTGAACCGGCAGTAGAACCATACAAACCTCCGGGTTTAACTTCCGCGACATTAAGGTCAACAGACGCCGTTGTCTGGCTGGAACTGCTGGAAGACGATGAAGAACTTCCCGAAGTGGTGAATGTTTTCGCGGCGCCGTCATCGCCGTTGAGGCTGTTAACATATTTTTTGGTTGTATAACTATAGGCGGAAATCCAATAATAATAAGTTGTCCCTGAAGACAATCCGGAAATGCTGACGCTGGCGGAAACATCGCTTGAACCGCTGCCGGCGGATACCCAAGAAGTATTTTTAACTGCTCCTGACACACCTTTTTTACCATAAGAAAATATATAAGAAACATTTTCTCCTTTGGGATTCACCGTGCCGTTAAGCGTGGCGGAAGTTGAGGTTATATTGGTAACCGAGCCGGTTGTCGCCGTGTGGTTGGCGGAGGTGGAAGATGAGGATTTGGAAGAAGAACTGGAGGAAGATGTTCCCGACGCTTTGAAATTAACTTTTACATTTCTGTTTTGAGTCATCTTGGTTTTGCAAGTCAGAACGCCGTTTTGGACATTTCCGCTTTTACTGCAACCGGAATAATCTCCTAAAGCATACCCGCTGTTGGGAGTGATTTTCAAAGTAACCATGCCGTTTTTGCCGTAACTTTTTGTGCAAGGAGAATTGCTGGAACTGCAATCAACCTTGTTGTCTGTACTGGTAACCATTCCGCCTTCGGATACGGTAACTTTAAGGTCATAATACTTGCCAGTCGTATTGTTTGTTCCCTCGTTAAAATTGGCGTTTATGGTTTTGTCGCCGTCCAAATAAACATAACATTGGTCTTTTTCGTTTTTGAAAGTAATGCAGTTGCCCCAGCCGCTGAAAGTGGAGCCTTTCTCCGCGACGGCTTTGAAGTATGCCAGACTGCAACCGCGGCCGCCTTCCGTATTTTCACAGATTTTTTCATAATTCTCGCTGCAATTATTGCCGCAGTTTATTCTGCCGTCTTCCTTGCCGGAATTCTCGCCTGTGGCATACACGCTTATCACTTTGCCGACGCCCTTGCCGGTTTTCCTCACTGATACGGACACGGTTTCTTTATTGACCGATCCTTTCTTATTGAAAGTGGCGGAAACAGTTTTGTTGCCGGTCATTTTAATCGTGCAGGAAGATATTTTTCCTGCCGATCTGCAATCTTCAGCCCATGTGGCGAATTCGTATTGAGTGCTGGGTGTTGCGACAGTCAGAGTAACCTGCGCGCCTTTATTGATTTTCACATCGCAAATACCTTGACTGCCTTCTTTGTATTTACCCTCTGCTGTTTTGACGCAATTTATATCGCCGCCGCTTACTTTCCCTGCGCCGGAAATTTTTACCTTCAGCGTATATTGCTGGACAGAAGAACTGCTGGAACCGGCTCCGCTGGAAACGGACGAAGATGAGCTGTTTGAAGAGCCGGATGAAGTGGTAAAATATTTTACTGAACCACTAGTAGTCTTTTGTGTCGCGGAATTGTAAACATAAAGTCTGTAAATATATTTCGTTCCGGAAGACAATCCTGAAATGTCGGCACTTACGGAAACATCACCCGAAGTGCCGTCAATTGACGTATAGGTGGATGGAGCGTACTTAGTTGCCGATGAATTTTCGCTGTTTTTGCGATACGCAAAAACATAAGAAAGACTGTTCCCGTTCGGAGTGATTGTGCCATTTAGGGTGGCTGAAGTTGAAGTTATGTTACTCGCGGATCCGGTTACCGCTGAATATGAACCCGTGGAAGCGGAAGAGCTTGAACTGCTGGAAGTCGTGGAGGAATCGGAGGATTTGCACTCCCATTCATTAACAGTGCCACTAGTATTATGAACATCCTGAACGCATCCATCATAAGTATATTCAGTCGCCGTTGAAGTATTTTCTCCTTCATAAATCGGCCAGGCATTGCCTATATCGCCATAGGCAGAACCTTTATTGGTGCCGTCGTATAACTTGTCGCCCTTAGTGGAAGAATCGCAAGTGTATGTCGTAACTTGTTTTTTACTTGAACAATCGCCTGTTTTTCGGCTATCGCTTTTTGACACCGAACCGTTGTTAACCCATTTGTAAGTTGTTTCGGCGTTAGCTACCGCCGCCGCTTGCTGGGAATCGTTATTGGCTTTATTTAAATTAAACCAATCCCAAAAGCTCGCTTGGGCCATTCCAACCGACAAAAAAACGGCCAAAAACGCCGCAAAAAAACCGATGGAAACTATTTTTTTGAAATTTAAAATTTTCATAGTTATCTAATTGTTAATACTAATATAAAAAACGACGACCAAAATTATTAATTTGATAATACTGTCTATAGTTTAAAACAAACTAAAATATAAAGCTAGCGACAAGTGTGGATAGTAATTATAGTGTCCTCACAAAGGGTTACCCTTTGCACAACGAAGGGTAACCCTTTGTGATTTTACCGGCTGGCCATTTTGTTTATAATGTCAATCTGTTCCTGGTAATCGGCGGCGAATTCCATCACATCGTTTCCGTAAAAAGCGTAGGCTTTTTTATTCCAATTTGACCCCGCCAAATACTTCAAAGCCGCTTTCCTTTCGGCTTCGTATCCTCCGGCCGCTGCGCCGTTGTCTTTTAAAAGCAAACCGGATGCCACAAAAGCGTCTTTGGGATCCCATGGATTCGGAGGATTGTTTCCGGTGATATTGGAAATACCTTTCTTATACAAGAGCCAAGTCGTGGGCATAAATTGGGCCGGCCCCATCGCCCCGCCGCAGTAGCCGTACCAGACTTTTTTTGACACCGGCAATAAGTCGGGGTCAAGGCCGAGTTCGGAAGTTATCTGCGTAAAAGCCGTCCTTTGTTTGGCACAATTAGGATGCGCCAAATCCTCTTTCCAATTCCCTTTTCCCACATTGGCGCCCAAATTTGATTCTTCTCTTATGACACCAAGCAAAAAAGCTGGCCTCACTTTCAGTTTATTCCAAACCAAATTGGCGTATTCCACCGCCTTTTCAAACGATATGGATGGTGAACCGGAAAGCAAAAATAGCTGACTTCTTATGGTAGCGGCATCTTTTTGCTTCAAAGCCATTATAGCTTGATAACCTTTCTCCACTCCCTTGCTAATCTTCAATAAATTCTTTTTCTCGGCTTCGTTGGAGGCCAATTTTTTTCTTTCCCTTTCCTGCGCCGCTTTCAACTGAACTTGTTCGGCCTGCCTTTCCGTCAAATCGTCTTTTTCCTTTTCCGTCTGTTTTTTGGTTGATTTTATTTCATCCAAGGTATCCTGAATGAGCCGGTGAATCGGCTCCAAGGTATCTTCAACGACGAAAAAATCGGACATTTTTTGATAGCCCAAAACAATTTCCGCCAAGCCGGTGGAATCCATTTCGTTGTTTTTTCTTATCAATTCCGCCAAGGAATCTTTCTTTTTTTCGCTTTTGTCTGAAAGAACTTTTATTTGCTCCGTTCTTTGAGTAATGCCGGTTTTCGTCTTGGCTATTTCTCCATCCAGCTTTTGGATTTCCAGTTTGGCTTTCTTTATTTTGGCATCAAATATGGCAATATCCCGTTCTAAACTGGCGGATTCCGTCCTTTTCTGCTGGATTATGGAATCAAGCGCCCCAATCTGGCTGTCCAGATTATCCAATCGTTTTTGAAGTTCCTCCCTTCTTTCTTTGGCCGCATTTTGATTAACCTCCTCGGCCAAGGACGGAGTAAAATGAAAAAAAACAAAAGAAGCCAGCAACACGATAAGCGGTTTTAAAAATTTACTCATTTGTGAGTACATTATACCTCAAATCGCGCAGAATCGCGAAACTCTGTTCAGATGATTATTTCTTCCCTTCTTTTTTAGCTTCTGGAACCGCTTTCCCGCCCGGCGCCGCCGTTCCCTCTTCGCCTTCCTCTTCTTTCTTACCCTTCTTTTCCGAGAGTTCAATGTCTTCTATCGCTTTCGGCGCTTCTTCAACTTTTTCTTCCTCGTGAGGTTTGGCCAAAACTATGACTTGGTCTTCTCTGGCTTCAATCTTCACCGATTTTCCCAGCGCCAAATCTTTGACAGTAATCCTGTCTCCGATATTAACCAGCTTGGAAATGTCAATTTTTATTTCGTGAGGGAAATCTTTGGGCAAGGCTTCTATTTTAAGAGCGTGCAAAACTTTGACCAAAACGCCTCCTTTTTCTTTAATGGCCGGAGACACTCCTTCAAAAACAATTTTCACTTCCGCCGTAATCGGCTTATCCACATCCAAAGCGTAAAAGTCAACATGGATAAATTCCCCTCTGACCGGGTCTTTTTCCGCATCATAAACAAGAACATCGTCGCTTGAACCGCCTTGAAGCTTGACTATTGTGGCTTCCTCAATTTTATTCCAAATTTTTTTGAACTCGTTCAGATTTACGAAAAGGGCTTTTGATTCTTTGCCTTTTCCATAGACAACAGCCGGAAGCTTGCCTTCCTTTCTGACTTCCTTTAATTTTTTCCCGAAAACATTTCTTATTTCCGTGTTTAATTTCAACATAACAGCCAGTCTACCAAATATTTTTAAAAAAACAAGCCCCGATTTTATTTCACCAGATTCGGCGGAGTTCGGCCTTCCAGCGCTTCTATTATATTTTGCGCCGCCACTTCCGCCATTTTAGAACGGGCTTCTTCGGTGGCGGATGCGGTGTGGGGAGTTAAAACGACATTATCCAGTTTCAAAAGGCCTTTGGAAATTTTCGGTTCGTTTTCAAAAACGTCCAGAGCCGCGCCTTTTATGATTTTATTTTTCAGCGCCTCCGCCAAAGCTGTTTCGTCTATTATCGGCCCGCGGGAAGTGTTGACCAGATATGCCGACGGCTTCATCATCGCCAATTTTTCTTTGTTAATGATATGCCTGGTTTGCTCCGTTAAAGGCAAATGGATGGACACAAAATCGGCTTCTTTTAAAACTTCGTCAATGCTCGGCTTGAATTCAATGGAACCCGCCGGGAATTCTTTTTCAAAATCTTCGTTTCTCTTTATGTCGTAATAAATGACTTTAGCGCCGAATCCTTGCGAAGCTATGTGTGCCGTCTTTGTGCCTATCCGACCCAAGCCGATTATGCCGAGGGTTTTTCCAGAAAACCCGCTGCCTAAAAGCAGCATCGGCGCCCAGCCTTTATACTTTCCGGCTCTGACAAACTTGTCCGATTCGGCGATTCTTCTGGCGACTGCCAGCATAAGAGTCACAGCGTGTTCCGCCACCGCTTCGCTTAAAACGCCCGGGGTGTTGCTTACCATCACGCCTCTTTTTTTGGCCGCCTCCAAATCAATGTTGTCAAAGCCGACGGCGTAATTGGCGAAAATTTTGGCGTTTCCGGCCGCGCCAAAAACATCCCCGTCAATTTTGTCGGTCAAAAGGCAAAGCACGGCGTGATAAGAATTATTTTTGAGATTTTTTATCAATTCCGACTTGGACAAAACCCGGTCTTTAGGATTTATATCCACTTCGTAACCTTTGTCTTTTAACATCTGGATTCCGATTTCCGGAATTCTTCGCGTGATATATATTTTCATAAATTATTTAATCTTATTAAAAATTTTTAACTTCTCTTCCGCCACTTTTTCCACCGCTTTCATTGCTTCCTTCAGATATTTATACGGCGCCACTTCGTCGGGGTTTTCTTGGAGAGCAATCTGAAGGCCTTTCCTGTAAGCTACGCGAATCTCGGTACTTATGTGCACGATTGAAACACCGGCGCTTATCGCGTCCGTAAAATCTTGAGCCGAATTGCCCGACCCGCCGTGAAGCACCAAGGGTATTCCCGCTGATTTTCTTATTTCTCTGATTCTCTCAATATTGAGCGCGGGATCTTTGCCTCCTTTTAACATCCCATGGATATTCCCGACGGCCGGAGCCATGAGATCCAATCCTGTTCTTTGGGCAAATTCTTTAGCCTCTTTGGCCTTAGTCAAAAATTCTTCCGTAATTTTAACACCGGAAGGAATTTCGTCCAAAACTTTTGAAGATTTACCTATAAACCCAAGCTCGGCTTCCACGATTATTTCCGGATTTATTTTCTTGGCATAGTCAACGCATCGTTTCGTTATTTTCACATTTTCTTCAAAAGGCAATTCCGTCCCGTCAAAAATAACCGCGTCATATCCGAGATCAACCGCTTCTTTGACTCTGTCAAAAGAATAAGTATGGTCTGCGTTTATAAAAATAGGATAATCAAACTCTTCTCTCAAACTCTTAACTAGCGCCACTGCTTGTCTTGCCCCGATAAAATCCCTCTCTCCTTCCGATGTTCCGATAATTACCGGCGCGCCCAGCTTCCTAGCCGCGTTAAAAATCCCCCAAAGCGCCTCCAAATTGGAAATATTAAAATGCCCGATCGCCCGATTTTCTTTTTGAACCTTTAACAAAATTTCAGAAAGCGAACTCATTTTGGGATTATAACATAATTTAAACAAAAAAAGAAAAAACTGAAAATGTAATTTAATTTCCATATTTTATAAAACTTGAATCAAAATCTTACCGCTCCCAAGCGATAGCATTTTATCGGTAAGATTTTGATTCAATAGTATTTAGCGTATTTTTGTGTTTTAATTTGTTTTGGCTGTGCTGAGTTTAAAATTTATAATAATGCGCATAAAAAAAATCCGCCGCGCGATTTATCATCAAATTATTAATTAAATTTAATGAGAAATCGCCAGCGGACTATAAAATAAATTTGGTTAATTTAATTTCTTCTTAAAGACAATCTCTGATGGCCTCGCATTATTCAAAAAAATCAACCAGAGTTTTCCATCCTTATCTTCGTCAACCAAAATGTGAACAAATTCTTTCCCCACTAAAGAGGAATCACTACTGCTTCTTACTTGAGGCGAAACAGGGAAATCTTTAAATAAAGTATCATAATCTAGCATCACTGAGGACACAGAAAAATAAAATATATTTCTGTTAAAACCCTCTAGGGATTGAGACTTGTATAAAGCCTCTTCCTTAGAAGATTCCTGCTCATTAGCAACAAATTTGTGACCACATCCTAAACATAAAAACAAGAAACAAAAAATGGCTAATATTACCCTTTTCACAACGCCCTCCTTTACTATAAATGTCAAAGAATAATCAAAAACACGATGTTTTGATTTCCACTGAAAAGGCTAGCATAATTAACTTATATTGTCAATGTTTCGGAAAAAATCGTAACTGCTAAAATAGAGGTGTTATGTTTTTCAACAAAGATTTTGACTTCGTCGCCATTGGCGACACGACCATAGACGCTTTTATTAGGATCAAAGAAGCTTCGGTCAATTGCGATATCAATAAAGAAAATTGCCAGATATGTTTGGATTACGGCAATAAAATTCCTTATGAGTCCGTTACGGTGGTACCCGCTGTGGGCAACAGCGCGAACGCCGCCGTCGCAGCAGCTAGATTGGGACTTAAATCGGCATATGTGGGCAATATCGGCGCGGATTTAAACGGGAAAGATTGCGTTGACGCTTTTAAGTCGGAAAATGTCAGCGCTAAATTCATAAAAATTCATAAAGACAAAAAGACCAACTACCATTACGTCCTTTGGTACAAAGATGAGCGGACAATTTTGATAAAACACGAAGAATACGATTACGAATTGCCTCACATCGGCTCGCCCAAATGGATTTACTTGTCGTCTCTTGGCGAAAATTCCTTATCCTTTCATAAAGAAATTGAAAATTATCTCAAATTCCACCCCGAAACGAATCTAGCTTTTCAGCCTGGCACTTTCCAGATGAAATTCGGCGCGGAAAAATTGGCCGGTCTTTACAAATTGACGAAAGTTTTCATTTGCAATGTTCAAGAGGCTCAAAGAATTTTGGTAACAAAAGAAGAAAGACCGACAGAATTGATGAAAATGATTTCTTATCTCGGCCCGAAAATTGTCGTCATCACCGACGGTGTCAAAGGAGCTTACGCTTATAACGGCGAGCAATCGTGGTTTATGCCGCCCTACCCCGACCCCCAACCGCCGTTTGAGCGCACCGGCGCCGGAGATGCTTTCTCTGCCACTTTTGTCGCCGGCTTGGCTATGGGCAAATCAATTGAAGAAGCGCTGATGATGGCTCCCGTCAACTCCATGTCCGTCGTCCAGAAAATCGGCGCGCAAGAAGGGTTGCTCACTTTGCCTGAAATTGAAAAATATCTCCAACAAGCGCCGGAGGATTACAGGCCGAGGAGGATATAGACTATTTTCTTTTAATAACCTCTTTCACTTTCTCAATTATATTTTTTGCTGTAAGTCCGAATTTTTCCAAAAGCTCATTAGGTTCTCCCGATTCGCCGAAGCGGTCTTTGACGCCGATTATTTCCATCGGCGCGGGGAAATTTTGAGACAAAATTTCGCTGACAGCCGAACCCATTCCGCCCGCTGCCTGATGTTCTTCTATTGTCACGACACAGCCGGTTTTTTGGACTGATTGTAAAATAGTCTCTCTGTCCATCGGCTTTATGGTGTGATTATTTATAACCTCGGCCTCAATTCCCTCTTTGGCCAATTCTTCCGCCGCCTTTAACACTTCGTACAAAAGTGGCCCACAAGCAATTATTGACACATCCTTTCCTTCCCGATAAATTTCCGCTTTGCCGATTTCAAAAGGCGTTTCTTCCGTCGTCATTACCGGCGTTTTTTCTCTGGTGAATCTTATGTAAACCGGGCCTTTATATCTGGCCGCCGCAATGGTCGCTTTCTTCGCTTCCATGGCGTCACATGGCGCGATAACTACCATATTGGGAATAACTCGCGTGATGGCAATGTCTTCTATCGCCTGATGAGTGGCGCCGTCCGGACCGACCGATACGCCGCTATGCGCTCCTGCAATTTTGACATTTTGATTATTGTAACAAATGGTCGTTCTTATCTGCTCCCAATTTCGCCCGGGCGAAAACATAGCGTAAGAAGAAATGAAAGGCACTTTGCCCGCCGCCGCCATACCGGAAGCAAGCGATGCCATATTCTGCTCGCCGATACCAACCTCCACGAATCTATCGGGAAATTCTTTTTTGAAAACGGAAGTACGGGTGGAGTCCGTCAAATCGGCGCAAAGCGCCACGACATTCGGATTTTCTTTTCCAGCAATCACTAACCCTTCCCCATAGCCAAAGCGGGTTGGCACTTGTTCAACCCCGTTAGAGGCAGAGGCGCGCTGCGAGCCCTCGCGGCCTCTAACGGGGTCAATATCCTCTTTAAATAACTTCGGATTAAGTTTTAGGTTTGGGTTAAGCATATTTACCTTGACCTTGACATTATACACTAATTTGCAATACTGATATTGTAGTCACGATAAAAAGCCCCCTATGAGGTCCCGTCCTTATGGGGTTCTTTTTTTACATACTCCAATTTATTTTTTTCTTCATCTTATTTTTTCGTATTTAGAAAAATTAACTTTATCTTGAGCAATAGGCAGTGCTGATCTCGCTGTCTTTCTCTTCACATTTAATATTTCTTTTGTCTGTCTGATCGCAATACCAACCGCCTTTTTCTTTTGCCACTTGACAACTATCCATATCTTTAAATTTTGCATTTGTAAAGCAATTTTCATACAAAGAATCGCAAATAATATACTTGATTGGAAACCTAATTTTTTCATAAACAACAACCGACAATGTGATAACTATAAAAAACAGTGGTATTACAAATTTATTTTTCATATAGTTTTTATTTATTCTACTAATTGAAGCCTACTCCCCGCTTATTTTACCTCCCAATGTCCTTAATTGCCTTAAGGCTTTTTCGCCTTCTTCTTTATTTGGCGGTTTGCCGTGCCAGTTGAAATCTTGCTCCATAAAGTCCACACCTTTGCCTGGGATGGTGTAAGCGATAATGCAGACAGGTTTTTCAAATACCGCTCTGGCTTGGAAAACGGCATCGTAAACAGCTCTTATGTCATTGCCGTTTATTTCCAAAACATGCCAGCCGAAACTGTGAAATTTTTCGTCCAATGGCTCCAAGGGCATTATGTCTTCCGTAAAGCCGTCTATTTGAATATTGTTCCTGTCTATAATGGCCGTGAGATTGTCCAGCTTGTTTTTGCCTGCCCAAAGCGCCGCTTCCCAAGTTTGTCCGCAATCAAGTTCACCGTCGCTCATCAGGCAGACAACCTGACTTTTTTTCTTATCCGCTTTCAAGGCGTAGGCCATTCCGGCGGCTTGAGAAAGCCCTGAACCAAGCGGTCCGGAAGAAGTTTCCAACCCGGGTAAGGCAAGTCGATGCGGATGCCCTTGCAACCTCGTCCCGAATTTTCGCAAGGTTTTTAATTCTTCAACCGGAAAATATCCGGCGCGCGCCATCGCCGCGTAAAGCACGGGACAGATATGTCCGTTGGATAGAACGATTCTGTCTCTCTCTTCCCACTCCGGATTTTTCGGATTATGCTTTATCGCGTCGGTGTGATACAAAACCGTAAACACATCCGCCATGCCCAAAGGCCCCGCCGAATGGCCGGACTTCGCCTCCAAAAGCATAGCAATAATATCCTGGCGAATCGTATTCGCCATCGCTTCCAACTTTTTTATTTGTTCATCGGATAACATTTTTTAATTCTTCAATCGCCTCTTTAATATCTTTTCTATCAAATATCGCGCTGGCGGCCACTATCCTGTTCGCCCCAGCTTCAATCGCTATCGGAATCGTTTCTTTATTCATTCCTCCGTCAACTTCTATTATACACGACGGGCAGAATTTTCTCACTTCCTTTATTCTTTCAAAAGTATTTTCGTCCATTTTTTGCCCGGGCAAACCCGGCTTAACGGCCAAGACTTGAAAAAAATCAACCTTGCTTTTGTAGGCTAGCGCTTGAGCGATAGATTCATCGGGACTTATGGCTATCCCTATCTCTGTTTTATTTTTATGGCACCTGTCAATGACAAAGCCCGGATCTCTGGAACCGCCAATGTGGAAAATAATTCTTTTGACGGACGGATTAAGCCAATGGTCAATTTTTTCCTCCACCTTATCTATCATCAAATGAATCTCGAGGTTGAGTTCGGTTTCAATCAGGGCAAATTCCACCAAATTATGCCAAAGCGTGTTTTTTGTGAAGGTTCCGTCGGCAACATCCAAGTGCGCCCAAGAAAAATAAGGCTCAATGAGTTTTATTTTCTTTTGAACTTCTTCAAAAGTATCGGCGTTGATGGCGGGAATCAGCATAGCGATTTTACAAATACTTTTTCAAAGCCTCCATATGTTTTATCAGCATCGCCGCGTAACCGAATTCATTGTCGTACCAAGCGAATATTTTGACCAAGTCGCCGTCTATGACTTTGGTAAAACCTAAGTCAACGATGGAGCCGTACGGCTCGCCGATAATATCGGTTGAAACCAGTTGCTCGTCGGACACTTTGATTATCCCTTGCCATTCCTGCTTTCGCGATTCCATAGTCAAAATTTCGTTTATTTCTTCAACGCTCGTGTTTCTTTTTGAGATAAAAGTCAGGTCTATCAGCGAGCCTATCGGCACCGGTACTCTCACCGCCACACCGTCAAAAATTCCTTTCATCTCCGGTATGGCTTTGGCGGCGGAAATGGCCGCGCCCGTGCTGGAAGGAGAAATGTCTATCGTTCCGGCTCGGCCTCTTCGCCAATCTTTGGCGTCGGGCTTGTCCACTATCCCTTGAGTCGCCGTGTAGGCGTGGATGGTGTTTAGAACGGCTTTTTTAATGCCCGGATTTTTGGCGAGTATGGAGATAAGCGGAGTGATGGCGTTGGTGGTGCAGGAAGCGTTGGATGTTATTTTTGATTTGGAAATATCTTCAGGGTAAATATTGGGCGTAAAAGTCAGCGCCGTATCATCTTTGACCGGCGCGGTTATGACGACTCTTTTCGCCCCGGCGTCCAAATGGGCTTTGGCTTTGTCGTAGGAATCAAAAAATCCGGTGGACTCCACGACAATGTCTATGTCTAAATCTTTCCATGGAAGTCTGGCCGGATCTTTTTCCTGCAGAAATTTTATGTCTTTTATTTTTTCCAGTAGGGCAAATTTTCCATAGATTGAATCATGTTCTAGCAAATAAAGCAGATTATCCTTGTCGGCCAAGTCGTTTATGGCCACAACTTCAAAATCAGGATGATTGAAAGCCTGCCTATAAAATACCCTGCCTATCCTCCCAAAACCATTGATGGCGATTTTCATATAGTTAAATTATAACTTAAAAAAACAAAAAATAAAACCCTACACAACAAATGTAGGGTTGGAGTTAGGCGCATATCTCCAAAGCGTTGATAATAATTTCAAAAATTAAACCGATTATTCCAATTTGTATATAACACGAGGATTGGGAGGTGTGTCGTTGAAGGATTTTTGTGGTGGATCCTCCCATTCTTTTTTCTGCCTCTCCCACTCCTCATTTGCCTTTTTAACTATCCCAGCCCATATAGTTTCCGCCTCCTTAATTCTCTCATCTTCATTGGTAGAATTCAACAAAAATTCTACCTCCTCAACTACTTTGGGTCTGCGTTCATATGCAAAATCTACAAGTCTTTTATATACAAAATACCATTTTATCTTTTCATGACTCATATCTTCTCCTTTCAATTTTTATGCTGGCTAGGCTTTTTAAAGAATTGGGCTTAATTGGCCAAAATTAAGCTTTCTCAAAATTTGTTTTAATTATACACATTTTTAGATGCTTGTCAAATTTTTTTGGGGTTTCAAAAAGTTATCAACTTCTATGCTATAGCGTCAAAAGTGATAATATAACTTTAAATAAAAGAAAAATATGAGTTTTATTTTTCTTTTATTTTTTTAGAATTTTTCTCCCGCCAGTTTTTTATTTTTATATGATGGCCGGAAAGCAAGACTTTGGGTACTTTATATTTTTTGCCGTTGTATTCAAAAACTTCCGGTTTGGTGTAAACGGGAAATCCGGACATTCCTCTTTCTTCTTCCAAAGATTCCTCTTTGCCCAAAACATTCGGGATGTGGCGAGCCACGGCATCCGCGACAACCGCCGCCGGCAATTCCCCGCCCGTGAGAATATACGGCCCGATAGAAATTTCTTCGACCCCAAGCGCTCTTTTTACCCGCGCATCCACCCCCTCATATCGTCCGCAAATTAAAATTAAATTATCGTATTTTTTCGCCCAATTCTTCGCCATTTTTTGAGTAAACTGTTTTCCCGACGGAGAAAACACGATAATTTTTGTTCTAAGTGTTCTAGATGTTCTAAGTGTTCTAGATGATTTTGCTTTTTCCCCAATTAGAACATTTATATCATTTAGAACAGCTAGAACAGCTCTGACAATCGGTTCAATTTTCATCACCATTCCCGGCCCTCCGCCAAAAGATTTATCATCCGTTTTTTTATGTCTATCATCGGCGAAATCTCTTAAGTTATGCAAATTTATTTCTATTTTTTTATCTTTTTGGGCGCGCCCCAAAATAGAGGAATTAAAATATCCCCTTAATGATTCCGGAAAAATTGTGATTATATCAAATCGCATTTTATTTTTTAAAAACATTTTAAAAGAAAAATCCTCCGCCTTAGGCGGAGGATTTTTCTTTTTGAGATATCAAACTATATCTTCAAATCGTCCATGGCCTGGTCAACCGTTTTGACCGGTCTTGTGCTGCCTTCCGGCTCTTCAATCTTGAGATTGACTCGCGCGTTGTTTTTCATGCCAACGACTCTCAAAAGAGTTCTGATCGCCTTGGCCGTGTTTCCGCTTCGTCCGATTACTTTGCCCATATCCGCCGGGTCTGTTTTGAGAGTTATAAGAACTCCCATTTCGTCAACCTTTCGGTCAACGCTTACTGCGGAAGGGTTGTCAACGATCGCCTTAACTACATATTCAAGAAATTCTCTGTCAGCCATTTTATTAGTGTTCTATCTTGTTTTATTTTTATAATTCAGCAGTCTCGACCGCTCTGCATTATTTTCCAATTGTATTTTAAAAAATAAACTCCGTCAATACGCTAAGTTTTATTTCGCCGCTTCTTCTTTTACAGGCTCTTCTTTCTTTGGTTCTTCTTTTTTCTCCTCCGGTTTGGCTTCCGGCTTGGCTTGAGTGGCGGCTTCTTTAGCCTTCGCTTCTTCGGCTGATTTTTTCTTGGGAGGCAAAACATTTTTCTTCGGCCCTTTGATGACTTTTTCTTTTACCAAAATATTATGGACGGTGTCGGAAACTTGCGCTCCTTTCGCCATCCATTCTTTTATCTTATCTGCCGAAAGCTTGGTCTGTTCTCTTTTGGCGCTGTAAAAACCAAGCACTTCGTTGACCGAACCGCTCCTAGCGGCTCTGGCCGAATCGGTCAAAACAACCCGGAAACTCGGGTCGTGCTTTTTTCCCACTCTTTGCAATCTGATCTTTAACATAATTTAATATTCTGAAATATTAGCAGATTGCTCTAAAACTGCAAGCTTACCCGCCGTTATTGTCCGCAAAAGGCGGGCCCTGATTGAAAAAACAGTAAAAATGGCTAGACTTCTACATTATGAGCAAGTATCTAATCACCACTTTCGGCTGCCAAGCCAACACGGCCGATTCGGAAAAAACGGCCGAGATAATGGAAAATTCGGGATATGCCCGCGCCAAAAATATGGAAGATTTAATTTCCGCCAAAAATCCGGTTTTGATTTTCAACACCTGTTCTGTCCGTCAAAAAGCGGAAGACAGAATTTTCGGCCTGAATAATAATCTGGAAGATTTAAAGAAAAAAACTCCAGCCCTAAAAATTATTTTGACCGGTTGCATGATGCATTATTCGGAAAAAGAATTGAAAAAACGCCTTCCATTTTTTGACTATTTTATTGATATTAAAAAAATAAAAACGCTGGACAAAATTCTACCGAAGGGTAACCCTTTGTCAAAAACAAAGGGTTACCCTTCGTATTCGGGTCTTATTCCAATTTCCAATGGTTGCGATAAATTCTGCACATACTGTATCGTACCGCTGGCGCGTGGCAGAGAAATATCAAGGACGGTCCTTGATATTGTGAGCGATGTTAAAAAGGCGGTTGAGAGCGGCGTTAAAGAAATTTGGCTTTTGGGGCAAACAGTGAATTCGTATAAAAACGGCGCTGTTAAATTCCACGACTTGCTTCGTTTGGTTAACGGCATCCCCGGCGATTTTTGGATAAGATTCGCTTCGCCTCATCCTAAAGATTTTTCCGATGAGCTTATCCGAGCTATGTCCGAGTGCGAAAAATTCGCTCATTACATAAACTTGCCGGTCCAATCGGGAAATAATGCCGTGCTCAAAAGAATGGGCCGGCCTTATACCGTCGGTCACTATAAAAAATTAGTTAAAAAAATCAGAAAGGCGGTGCCGGATATCGCCATTTCCACCGACATAATAGTCGGCTTCCCCGGCGAAACAAGAAAGCAATTTGAAGACACAAAAAAATTATTTGAAGAAATAAAATTTGATATGGCATTTATTTCCGAATACTCTCCCCGCCCCAAAACCGCCGCCGCCAAAATGTTTGAAGACGATGTGCCTCATCAAGAAAAAGAAAAACGAAAAAACGAGCTTAACGAAATTCTCAAAAAAACGGCTTTGAAAAATAATAAAAAACTGGTCGGAAAAATAGTGAAAGTTTTAAACGGCCGAACGGAAGGCAACAAACCGATAGAGATTATAAATGTTAAACATTCGATGTTGAACAAATTTGTTTCGGTAAAAATAACAAAAGCAAATATATGGAGTTTAAAAGGAAAATTATTGTAATACTTGGGCCGACGGCCAGCGGTAAAAGCGCGCTTGCGGTAAAGATTGCCAAAAAAATCAACGGCGAGATTATTTCCGCCGATTCCAGACAAGTTTATAAGGGCTTGGATATCGGCACAGGGAAAATAACGAAAAAAGAAATGGGCGGTATTCCCCATTATTGCCTGGAAATTGTTTCACCCAAGAAAATTTTTACGGTCGTGGATTTTAAAAAATACGCCGATAAAGCGATAGAGAAAATTTTCGCTAAAAACAAAATCCCAATTATTGTCGGCGGAACGGGATTATACATTCAAGCTGTCGTTGATAATATTGTTTTACCCGAAGTGAAGCCAGACTGGAAACTGCGCAAAAAGTTGGAGAGAAAGACAACCGAAGAAATGTTCGCCATTCTTAAAAAACTTGACCCCGAACGAGCCAGAAATATTGATGCCCAAAATCCCCGCCGGTTGATACGGGCGATAGAAATTGCCAAAACATTAGGCAAAATTCCCAACTTGGCGGTTAAACCGCCAAGTTGGGAATTTTTGCAAATAGGACTGAAATTACCGGATGAAATTCTAAAGAAAAATATTGAGAAAAGAATCAGTAAAATGTTAAGAAGCGGGTTGGTCGCCGAAACGAAAAGATTGCGAAAGTCGGGTTTGTCTTGGAAGCGAATTTACGAGTTGGGCTTTGAATATAAATACCCCGCCTTATTTTTGCGCGGCAAAATATCAAAAGACGAAATGCTCGCAAAAATGCTTATTGAAAATTGGCAATACGCCAAACGGCAAATGACTTGGTTTAAAAGAGATAAAAGAATCAAGTGGATAAAAAAATTTAAAGACGCAGAAAAAATTGTTAAAAAGTTTTAATAAAAAAATAGTACCACAACAAAACATTGTGATACTATTTAAAAGACACTGTTCTTCTAATGCGGTTGGGTAATTGCGTTTCCGTGGACAGGGCATTGAGGGTTTTTTTCTTTAATTATATTGAGTCGTTTCATTGAAAATGCAGCATGATAACATACGCAAATACACCTCGGGTCTATTTTCCCTTGCCCCATGCAGACTGGGCAACTAGACATGGTATGTATATCGCTATACTTATGTCCGCATGCATCGCATTTAAAGTATGGCATCTCAAAACTCCTTTCAATTTTTAAGGTTTCAAAATAAAAGTACCGTTCTGTTTAAGAACTAGCACGCGACAAAAATTTTAGCAAATTAAATTTTTTTGACTATAAAAGAATCAGGTGGATTTCAAAAGAAAAGCAAACGAGAAAATTGGCAAAATTGTTTTTAAAATTAAAAAGAGTCCTTTGATATTTGGTATATCGCAGGACTCTGTCTGAAATCGCTAATATTATTGAGTTATGGCCTTATTCACTTCCTCCAATACTTGCGTAAGATGTATTGTCGCTTGTTCTACGCATTTAAATAAACCCACCAGAAAACTATCTGCCACCTCTTTACCTCTTTTTAAATGGCAAATCTTGACATTGCAGGTTTTGTCATTAAGATTGTCTGGATAGGTATTAAATGAAAAGCTCCACCTTTCCACAAAATAACTCCTATTGTAAGGTCTTTCCAGTGGGACGTATCCTGTGTTGTGCCGTGGGATAAAAATCCTAAGAATGGAAGCTGTGAATTCTTTATTGAATAAACCTTTATCATAACAATCATCATCACGAACGTCGCCAAACACTCTCCACAATTCACTCCAAGAGTATTTTTCAATATCCTCTCGTGAACACCTTTTATCAGGTATCGCAATAAATTTTCCAGTTTCGCTTCGCAAGATAGAACTTATAAGACAAAACTGCACCCAATCTCCTGCTGTTGGACAAATTTTATCGCCTATACCGCGAGCAATCAATACATCTATTACATTATTATCAAGCAGATCTCTTTCATAATTATATTGGTCATCAATAAACCACAATTTTTCTCCCCAATAAATAGGCGCTTCTTTTGCTTCGCTGATATCGCTCATATAAACTCCTTTCAGTTTTAGGTTTACGAATTAAAGTTAAAGTACCGTTCTGTTTAAAAACTAGCACGCGACAAAAATTTTAGCAAATTAAATTTTTTGCCGGACAAAATAATCAGGTGGATAAATTTTCCGACTTTTTCTTTATTTTTTCACTCTCTTCCAACAACTTCGCACTCTTTTCCATCATTTCTTTGATTTCTTTTCTAGCTTCTTCTGCTTTTTGCTCATTATATTTAGTAATATCGTATTTGTATTCTCTGTTTACTTTTTTTTCTTTGCTGGATACGTCTTCCGGCGGAATGGCTTCTTTTGATTTAAATTCTTCCATAAAATTTTATTAAACTTGCGCTATTAAACCAACTATTAATATTCCGACAAAATTAAGCGCAAATGAGAGAGGGGCAAATACAGCCGTTTTCATTTTTGAAAGACCCATCATCGCCAAGCCAATCTCATCCGGCAAAGGCGAAGCAACCACCAAAGCTCCAACAAATGGGATGAGCCGCCTAAACAGCTTTAACTGAAAAATTGAGATTAATCTTTCTTGTTTGGTTTTTCCAATTAACCATCGCGCATCTTCCGCCAGACTGTCTTTGATAAAACGAAAAATCAAAATGTCGCCGACCAACGCGCCTACCCCTCCAAAAAACGCGACCGTCCATATTGAATTGGATGCGGCAATCTCAAAAAGAACTACCGCCGCGGGAGCTGCGGTAAAAATAGAAACAAAAAACATTCCCGACAGAAAACTTCCTAAAATTTTCCATTCCTGCGTATTGACCAATATTCCCGTTAAAGCTCCCGTTTTTGCGATAATAACAGCGACAATAATGCTAACGGCTATTATCGTCAAATCTCTTATTATGTTATTTTTCATTGATTTGCTCATCGTGGTTTAGCGCGTTTTATATAAGGCGGGGGTACAAGGAATCGAACCCTGGCCAACGGTTTTGGAGACCGTTGTTCTACCACTAAACTATACCCCCATGGCAAATAGCATATAGCAAACAGCTCGTAATTTCAACGAGTTTCTAAAAAATAATGTGAAAGAAACTATTTCTTCACCTCCTTATGCGTCGTATGTTTCCTGCACCATTGGCAGTGCTTTTTAGCTTCAAGCTTTTTTTCAACTTTTTTCTTGTTTTTTCTCGTCCAATAGTTGATATGCTTGCACTCTTTGCACTGGAGTTTTATTAAATTGTCTTGTATTTTGGTCATAAGATTATAGATTAAATCATTTTCTGATAAATTTCAAATAAATAATATGGGCAGGGGTGGATTTGAACCACCGAAGGCCATAGGCCGCCAGATTTACAGTCTGGTGTAATTGACCACTCTACCACCTGCCCTTTATTTTGAAACTGCCTGGCTGGCGTCCAACTGATTGTAAACTTTGCTTTTTCTGCCGTTTTTCAAACTGATAGCCACCGTCAGCTCGTTATTGGCGACATCCACTGCGACGATATTCCCGTCTTTCGCTTTTTTGCCGATGATAAGCTCCGCCACTTTGTTAAGAATCTTGCTTTGAATCAGCCGTTTGAGCGGCCTGGCGCCGTAGTTTGGATTATAGCCTTCTTTCGCCAAAAAAGAAAGGGCTTGCTCGGTTATTTTGAGATTTATGCCTTTGCCGGCCAATCGTTTAGCCGTAAGATCAATTTGAATTTTCACGATATTTTTTATCTCTTCCGGCGAAAGCGGATTGAATATTATTATTTCGTCCAAACGATTGAGAAATTCCGGCCGGAACCTGTTTTCCAAAGCGGTTTTAATTTTGTCTTTCATTTCTTCGCCGGTTTCTTTGTGGCGGGTTTCGTCGCTGGCGGAAACGGCAAAGCCTATTTTTTCCAGCTGGCGGATATATTCGGAGCCGACATTGGAAGTCATTATGAGAACGGCGTTTTTGAAATTGACATGCCGGCCTTTGGCGTCTGTCAATCGGCCATTGTCCAGAATTTGAAGCATTATGTTGAATATGTCCGGGTGCGCTTTTTCTATTTCATCAAAAAGAATGACGGAATACGGCCGGTGTCTGATAAGCTCGGTCAATTGCCCGCCCTCTTCGTGACCGACATAGCCCGGCGGCGAGCCGATTATTTTAGAAACGGCATGCCGTTCCATATACTCCGACATATCCACTCTTATCAAAGATTTTTCGTCGTTGAACATAAACTCCGCCACCGCTTTGGCCAGCTCGGTCTTGCCCACGCCCGTCGGGCCCAAAAATATGAACGAGCCGATAGGCCTGTCTTCGTAAGCCACCCCCGCCCGCGACCGCCTGACGGCGTTGGCGATTTTTATTATCGCTTCGTCTTGTCCGACAACTCTTTTCTTCAATCCTTCTTCCATTTTCATAAGCTTCTCCATTTCCCCTTCCAGCATTTTTGACACCGGTATGCCCGTCCATCTGGAAACAACCGCGGCAATGTCTTCTTCCGTAACTTCCTCGCGGAGAATTCTGGATATCTGCTTTTTTTTCAGCCTGTTTTCTTTGAGCTTGAGCTGTCTTTCCAGCTCCGGTATCTTGCCGTAGCGAAGTTCCGCCACTTTGGCGAAATCGGATTTTCTCTCGCTGGCATCGGCTTCCATTTTCAACGATTCCAACTCTTTCTTAACCTTGCTTATGAAGTCAATATTTTCTTTCTCGCTTTTCCACTTGATTTGAATCTCGCTTATTTTTTCTTTCAACTCCCTGATGCCGTCGTCAATCTCTTTGAGCCTTTTTTCTTTTTCCTTCTGCTCGCCTTCCTCGGCCGTATTTCTTTCTTTTTCTTTTTTTAAAACTTCTCTCTCTATTTCCAGCTTCATTATTTCTTTATTGGCGACCTCCAGCTCGTCGGGCATGCTGTCCAACTGCAAACGCAAAGCCGAAGCGGCTTCGTCAATAAGGTCAACCGCTTTGTCCGGCAAAAACCTGTCGGCGATATACCGGCTGGACAAATTCACGGCCGACTTGATGGCGTCGTCGGTTATTTTTATCCCATGATAAAGTTCATACTTGTCGTTAAGCCCCCTTAAGATGGCGACAGTGTCGTCAACGGAAGGCTCTTCCACGTAGATGGGTTGGAATCTCCTGGAAAAGGCCGGGTCTTTCTCTATGTGCTTTTGATATTCCTTCAGCGTCGTCGCTCCGATGGCGCGAAGCTCGCCTCGGGCCAGCGCCGGTTTGAGCATATTGGAAGCGTCAATTGCCCCTTCGGCCGCGCCCGCTCCGACAATGGTGTGAATCTCATCAATGAACAAAATGACTTTGCCGGCCGATTTTTCCACTTCCTTCATCAATGTCTTGAATCTTTCCTCAAATTCTCCCCGGTATTTCGTCCCCGCCACCAGCGAACCGACATCAAGAGAAATAAGCTCTTTGTCTTTCAGCGACCCGGGGACTTCTCCTTTGACTATTCTCTGCGCCAAGCCCTCGGCGATGGCCGTTTTTCCCACGCCGGCTTCTCCTATCAGGATAGGATTGTTTTTCGTCCTTCGGTTGAGAATCTGCATCAATCTCTTAATCTCGCTATCCCGGCCAATCACCGGATCAAGTTTGTCTTCTCTGGCCAAAGAGGTTAGGTTGCGGGCGTATTTTTCGAATATTCTGGATTTTTTCGGTTCTTCCACATCCGCCGCGCTGGACTTTCTTATATCGGACAAAATTCTTAAAACGCCGTCTTTTTCTATTCTGAAACGGTTAAGAATTTCTTTGGCTTTGGAAGGCGCGTCCAAAATCGCCAGGAACAAATGCTCGGTGGAAACATAATCGTCTTTGAGAAATTGAGCCACCCGATGCGAAATTTCCAGCACTCGGCTCAACTCCGGAGTTATGTAAACTTGGTAAGTTGGGGTGACAACGGAAGAGCGCTCAACTTCGGACATATTTTCAAAAATAGTATCGCTAAGGAAATTTATATCCACCTCTAATTTGTCCAAAACGGAAATCACCGCGCTCTCGTCCTGCAAAACAAGGGCGGCCAAAAGATGCAGGACATCAACTTGATTTTGTCCTCTTTCTATCGTCAGCTCATGAGCCTTCCTAACGGCTTCTTGAGCTTTGACCGTGAAATTTGAAAATGGGGGCATACAATTAAATAAAAAATTAAATCTAAAATCTAAAAAATTAAATCTTTTTTGGCTAAATTTATCGGCAAAGCGAATCCGATATTTTCCCTCGGCGCTCCGACGGTGTTGATTCCGATCGCCCGGCCGTTTAAGTCAACCAGCGGTCCGCCGGAGTTGCCGGGGTTTGCCGCTGCGTCAATCTGAATCAAGGCGACCAAATCTTCCGGACCGGAAACGGAGTTGAGAGCGGCGGCTATTTTGTTTAAACCGGAAACAACCCCCACGGAAACCGTGTTTTGGAATTCTCCCGAATCGCTGCCTATGGCCACTGCCGTTTGCCCGACATTGATATTTTTGGAATCTCCCAAAGGTATGAAATTAAAATTATTTCCTTCCACCTTAAGAACCGCGATATCTTGCGACTGGCTTCTGGAAATCACGACTGCGGGGAAAGTTTTGCCGTCGCTTGTTGTCACGACATATTCCAAAGCCGCGTCTTCAACTATATGCCTGTTCGTCAAAATAGTCCCGTCTTGAGAAATGAAAAAACCAGAACCGGTTGGAATGAGTTTATTTCTCACTCCGACACTCTGGTCGGAGTTCCGACTTTCCCCGACGTTTTGGTCGGGGTTAAATGTCGGAGTCGTTGTCGCCGTCAAGTCTTTGGTTGTCGCAGCCATTACGCTGACCACCGCCAAAGACGCGTCTTTTATTATTTTCACCAAATTTTCTTCGTTGGAAAAAATCACCGTTTTTTCTTTGACCGGAACTTCTTTGGGAACCAACTTCTCCACCACTTTATTGATGGTGTGAGTAACCGGCTGAGGCGCCTGGTTTACCAAAGTCACGGTCACAATGCCCGTGGCCAGCGAGGTAACGAAGCTGACCAAGAGAACTAAAAGAACTATCTGAGTTTTTGTAAGGCTTTCCATATTCATATCGTTTGTTATTATACCGGAATTTTATCATTGAACATCTTTCTGTCAAGAGTAAGTGTTGGATTATTTTTTGTTAAAGCGCTTAAAGTAGATATGGCGATTTTTATCAACAGCCTCTTCAATCGCAGATTTTAGAGTAATATCAATTATTGACGATAATCCCCACTCAACACACTTTTTAGCAGTATGTAATTCATCGTCATTCAATCTTCTTCCGATTC
>Ga0209211_10001319_pt1 | contig 47409 bp, 33 predicted proteins | sample RifGroA2_FD_183992 | JGI IMG/M metagenome (GOLD analysis project Ga0209211, IMG submission 183992) | Groundwater microbial communities from Rifle, Colorado, USA - Groundwater A2 (SPAdes) (version 2) | ecosystem: Environmental > Aquatic > Deep subsurface > Groundwater | place: Rifle, Colorado...
TGAAGCCGCTGAATATGTTGGCGTGGACATTAAACCGTATCAATATATTAAGACCACGGCCGTGCCGGCCGTGAGCCAACAAGTTAAACTGGCGGCCGAAACCGTGACTGAGGGGGTAAAAAAAATAACCGGCCTAACGGTTGCCGCCGATAAAACCAATAATCGTCCAGGCAATCAGGCGGGCCAACCGGACGACGCCTCGGTTAAACTCGAGTCTAAAAAAATAGTTTTTGAAACCATGACGGATGACGAACGCCAACGGCTGATTTGGGAAGTCAACTACCTGCTGTCTCAGGAAACACCAACGAGCCCCGCGGGACCCAACGATTTGTCGTCAGATAAAACCGGCAATCAAGTTACGGGATCGGCAAAATTAGCCTATAAAAAAACTCCGGCCGCGGAAACACAGTCAGCCCAGCCCGCGCCCAGCCAAGAGCCCGTCATTTATCAGACACAAATAAAAAACCTATCACCGACTGCGCCGGACCAAACACAATCGGCAGATTTTGCTCATGATAATTTTCTTAAAAATGAACCGGCTAAGCAACCTGAACCTGCCCAAACCGCCAAAGCGGCAGAGTCTGAAATTAAGCTCAAAGAAACAGTCCCGCCAACTCGGCCGGCTGCTGACTACCAGCTGTCGGTCAGCCCACAACCTTCGGCCTCAGAGCCCGCGGAACTTAAAGTAACGCCGGTTTGGGCGACCGAAACTTTGGTTAGCCCTCCGCCGGAGAAACAAGCCGCCCAGCCTACCGCCGCCGGCTGCCAAAATAAAATGGAAATTATTGTTTACGGTAAAGATATTTTAAATATCCAAAAACAGTCCGAAAAAATTATCGGCGATCTCGGCATCCAAATAAAACAAATCAACTCTGCGGCCAAACAAGTCACGATTAAGATCAACACTACCGGAGATCAGTATAAAAAATTAATGCTAGTATTGGATGAAACGACTCTGGCTTACGAAAAAAAAGTATTAAGCGAACAATCAGGCTGTCAGACTACCGAAGTCACTTTTTATGTCCTTAAAAAATCCTCGCTTTTTGACTGGTTAAGCCCAAAATCATAAATGAAATATTTTTCCTGTCCGTGCGTTATATTTATTAGTAGAGCACGCAATCGGCAGAATTAAGAGGTTTTGGATCACCGCCGATGTATTCCGCAACAAGCTTGAGGATTGTGATGGCCAAGCGGTGCTCATTTCCAACGGACTCTAGAATTACCATATCTCCAAGAACTGAGAATCACAGAATTCATGGAAGCGGATGATTCAATAAAATTATTATTAAGCAACAGGTTTAATAAAAAAGTTAAACTTAATTAATTTAAAAAATTATGAAAAAACTTAAAAAATTCCTGATTATTTCTGTCATTATGTTTTCTTTTATGATCTCGGGGGACGTTTTGGCTTCTGTCAACACTCAAGCCGAGGATACTGATGATAGTATGGGCCTAGCCGATTTGATTATCTATGATGTTCAGGCTACTGAACTAACAGATCATCTTACAGGCGCGTTTTATTTGAAAGTTGCTCTGAAAAATATCGGCACGGAAACCACCTATAGCACCATCTGGGTCAAAGCGATCGATAAACTCTCCGGTAAAACATGGTATGGCGGCCAGTTATTTAATAAAAATGGACTTAAACCGGGAGAGGTGGCATACATAAAAACTGATTTGATTAAACCCGGATCTTATGAAATAACCGCCAGCGCGGACATATATAATGCCACTAAAGAGTCTGATGAAAATAATAACAGTTTAGTCAAAAAAGTGGAGGTCAAGGAAAATAATCAAACATTAACCGCGCCAACGGCAAGCCAAAATGAAGCTTCGGCTTGCACCACGGATTATGACCCAGTCTGCGGCACGGATGGCAAAACCTACTCTAATAGTTGCCTCGCCTCGCAACGCCAGGCGGTAATTGACTATCGCGGCGAATGTAAAACTGTTAACGCCAATGATAATCAATCGTCTGATACTTCCGGCCAAAACGAACCGGAAATAATAGATACTGACGGCGAAACGGAAATACCCTTCAGCATGAATATTGAAGGTGTCAAACAAACGTATGGCACTGATGAAAGCTTTAACTTAACCATTAAAGCCCTGGAAAAAAACGGCTCCTTAGCTATGCAGACTAAAGGATTCTCCATGCAGGCATATGTTACTAAATTCACGGAAAAAGAGGTTTACACCGATGCCAAGACAGTTTACGGAGGCAATACCGAATATAACAATGGCTATTGGACAACCGGACCAATCGGGCCTTTTACCACCGGTCTTTATCGCCTGGAGGTTTCCTTATACTGCGGTCTGGATAAATCTTATTGCGCCAAAACTTATGGCGTAGCCAGACAGGTTACTTATACTTATTGGTTTCAAGTTGCAGGGTTAAATATCACTCAACCGTCTTCAAGCGTAAATGCTGAAATGGGCAATTTAATTATTTCCAAGGTTCGCCTGGAACCAGCCAAACCTCAGGCCGGGGACCGTGTCAGAGTTTGGGCCACGGTGACCAATATCGGGCAAGGCCCTGTTACCGTCAGCAGTCAAGATAAACCTTATCTCAATGTAACCTGGCAAAGCACCAACAAATACCTTACTCTTGACACTAACGGAAAAGCCACAACTGACCAACTAGGCGTCATCGCTTGCGGCCATAGCTTTGCCGCCAATACGTTAACCTATCAACCGGGCGTAAGCGTGGAAGAGGAAATCTGTTCTACCGCTAATTTTCAAGCTACCACCTCACAAATGGATACCATGTATCTTTCGCTTGATCTTCAGCCAAATGTTAATGCCAAAGAAACAAATTATAACGACAACATCACAATTTACGCCAATAACACTTACACCCAGACAACCAATTTGGCCTGTCAGGTTGACCTGACTCCTTGCTCTGATCTTAATTATTTTGACATCAAAAAAGGTTTACTGAGTTATCAACTCTACAATAACGAAACTGAAAAAGTTTGCGCCATTGATAATGAAGAAGGCCGCGGTTATCTATTCACCTTTGATCATTACTGCGCCAAAGTTACGGAAGTTAGCCCAAATCAGCCAATAAATTATTGCGAGAATACTTCTAATGCCTGCCAAACTGACACGCCGGTTGAGCAAAATACTGCCGACCAACAAATGGAAAAAACGGAAAAAATTGAAGTTTACGAACCTAAAGCTGATACGAAAGCCAAAAACCTTTATGATCGTCTGGAAGGCAAAATCATCCTCAAAGCCGAAGGCAAGGGCGAGGCATTTTACGTGTCGCCTAAAACCCAAAAGGTTTTATACTTAAAAGACGGTTCTTCGGCCTATGAATTAATGAGACAAGAAGGCCTGGGCATTAATGAAGCTGATTTTCTGGAATTAATGAGTGGGACCGTAAAAGGTCAGGAACTCCGCCAGCGTTTAGCCGGACGGATTGTCCTTAGAGTCAAGGCTCATGGTGAAGCTTATTTTGTCAACCCTAACGGCACAGTGACCTATATGCCGGATGGCAATAAAGCTTATGAAATTATGCGCCACCAAAGTTTAGGCGTTTCTGATGCCGATCTCTCCACTCTCGCCGATATTGAATAAATGGAGTTTAACTGGGAAAATTTAAACATAAAAGGCCCGTCAAGAAAATGACCGGCCTTTTTTTAATTGACAAACCTAAAAAAATATGCTAAACTATCTTTAGAAGGCATTAAAAATGCCCCTAAAAACAAAAAGTCTGTCTGGGCCAAATCCAGCTAAAGCCAGACAAATCGAGCTTAGCTCAACAAAAATAAAAATGAAAAATAAAAAAACGCACATTTTTTTGTATCTAGTGATCTGTTTCCTGATTGTTATCGGCGCCGCTGAATTGATGACTCTAGCCTCACAATCATTTGAACAGTCCCACCGGGTTGAAGCGGAAACTCTGCCTGAACTGCCGCAAGAGATTAAGCAAAATCAAACCACCAATTTGCTAGAGGATGGCTATCTTATGGAATAGCCTTTTTTGATTGCCAAAAAAGATTATTTCAAAACGACAAATCGATTTGAAATAATGTTCTTTGCACAATTAAACGAGCATCTCGTTGACCAACCTTGTGTCTTGGCTAAAAAACCAGGACAAACAATCAAGTCCCGCACCACTTTTTGTCTCTAATGATCCCTGATGGAGACAAAAAGTGGTGCGGAGATAAAAAGGGATTAATATTTTTCCAAAGCATAAACGCTTCAAGCTTTGGAAATTCGTTTGACTATCCATTAAACGAATCATTAACAACGACTGCTCCATCGAGCTTAAGCTCGACAAAAACAAAAACAAAAACCTCTGCTTCTAATGCAGGGTTTTTGTTATAAAAAATATGTCGGACGAAAATTAAAATACCGCTGTTATATCAGGCAACCTGCGCTGGGCAACTTCTAGAATAAACAATGGCCTACCAGAAACTTCTAATTAAAATAACGGACATAATCGTTAAAATAGCCCAATAGCCTAAAAGTTCCCAGCCCCTAAAAAATTTTACCAGCCACCAGTCAAAAAAACCGTGAATTCTCTTTTGATAAAACGGCCACCACAATTTTAAACCCAGTTTAATCTTATGAGAAGGCAAATCCCATAATAAGTGTGATAACCACATCAGGCTGTACGCTAAAGTCCAATTATAATAAACTGAACAGACCAAAAAAATCAACGGTCCAAAAAGATTATGAAAAAAATTATAAGGCCATAAATACCAATGGCCCTCAATCTTTTTGGACAAGCGGTTATAATCTTCAGCCACTAAATGACCGTCGTTATCGTAATGCTTTCTGGCCAGCTGATGTAGCCATTCAAAGCTGTCCGGCAAAATCGCAAATAAAACCACCAAAATTTTCTGCCGCAAATCCAGGCCGGGCCAAAAACTGGCGGCCACCACTCCGGTAAACAAATGTGTGCCTAAATCCATATATTATTTAACTTTTACACGTCAGACTAATGGCCCGTTGGCTAAATCTAGCGTGATTTACTATATAATAAACATAGCGTCGCCGAAAGAATAAAAGCGATAACGCTCTTTGACGGCCGACTGATACGCTTTGCTGATCAGTTGATGCCCGGCCTGAGGGCGGGCAAAGGCCGAAACCAGCATCATTAAGGTTGACTCTGGCAGATGAAAATTAGTCACTAATCCGTCCACCGCCTTAAACTTATAGCCCGGATAAATAAAAATATCAACCCAGCGGCGGCCGGCTTTGAGGTTGTTGGCTTTATCGCAAAAAGCTTCCAAAGTTCTAACGGAGGTTGTGCCCACCGCAATGATTCGCCGGCCTTCTTTTTTGGCCCGATTCAATCTTTTGGCCGTTAAGGCAGAGAGCGCGGCAAATTCGGCGTGCATCTTATGCTCCTTTATATTCTGGATTTTAACCGGCGCAAAAGTTCCCAGGCCAACATGTAGTGTTACAAATTCAAATTGTACCCCTCTTTTTTTAAGTTTATTAATCAAAGCGACGGTAAAATGAAAGCCGGCCGTGGGCGCCGCCACCGATCCGGTGTTCTTGGCGTAGACAGTCTGGTAATCTGATTTTAATTTTTTGGTTCTTTTGTTTTTTGGTTCTTTTATGTAAGGCGGCGTCGGCACTTCTCCTAACTCATCAATTAGCCTCTCCAGGACCCTGCCTGACTTATTAAATTCCACCAGCCAGACCGACTGATCAACCTGCCCGATGATCTCGCATTTCAATCCTTTAGCAAACACGATTATTTGACCAACCCTTTTCCGGCGATTTCCTATGAGTGCTTCCCATGTCTCCCTTGACTTTTTTATTTTTAATTTCGGTTCCTGTCCGGTTCCCGGTGTTTCTAATTTGCTTCTTTTTAAAAGAAATATTTCCACTCGCCCGCCAGTTTTTTCACGATAACCAATCAATCTCGCCGGAAAAACTTTGGTATCATTCAGCACCAAAACATCGCCGGATCGTAAATAATCTACAATATTATAAAAGGCTTTATGCTCAATTTTTTTTGACCGCCGGTCAAGCACCATCAGTCGAGAATGATCCCTCGGCCTGGCCGGCTGTTGAGCGATTAATTCTTGGGGCAATTGATAATTAAAGTCGGATAATTTCATAAAAAATAAAAAACGGCCGCGGCCATCATCTCAGCGATTAAGGCTAAATTGGCAGCCGCAATAATGCTGGCGATACATTTCTTCTGCTTTGGCCAAACGGCAGGATTGCTCCTGCCCGCCTTGCTTTTTCCAGTCAGCTTCAATAAATGCCAGGCCATGCTGGCTGGCCGCCTGAACGCCGATAGGATTTATAATGGCGGCCTTTTTATTCCGGCCGCTAGTTAAAGTGGAGGCGACCGCGTCAAAGCCATTATTTTGGGCGTAGCGGCAGGCTTCATTCAGGCGTAGCTGAAAACACAGGGGACAGCGGGCGCCGCCTTCCGGCTCCCTTTCTAAGCCCTGAACCGACTTAAACCAGTCAGCCTGATTAAACAGGCCTTCAATTAATTCCAAGCCGGCGCGCTCGGCCCATTTTTTAACAGCGGCAAAACGCTGATAATACTCCTCCGCCGGATAAATATTGGGGTTATAAAAAAACAGGCTTACGACGTAATCCTCTCTTAATTTCTGAGCCGCGTAAATGGCGCAGGGCCCGCAGCAAACATGTAATAACAGCTTTTTCATTTTAACATTTTTCATTTAAACAATTGACAAAAATGCTTTTATATATTAGGCTGACTTAAACTTGAACCCAGATTAAAATTCAATGGAGGGAAGATGTTGACAATATTCGGCCTGGTTTATTTGGGCCTGTCAGCCATGCACTTGGTGGCGGATTTGGTGATTGCCGGTCGTGACTATTCCATGATAGTCATGATCATCCGCGCGGTCATCAGACCGCCCTATTTTATATACACCACCATCAGACATCGCACTTTCGTCTGGTAGGTGGTTTTTTTATCCGGCCCGGTAAACCGGGACCCAAGATCGCAGAGTTAGATCAATTTACTCTGCCATTCTTTCGGCGCTTCCAGCCCTAAATGCTTATAGCCCAGTTCGGTCACCACGCGGCCCCTGGGGGTCCTAGTTAAAAATCCCAACTGCAGCAAATAAGGCTCATAAATTTCTTCAATCGTGCCCTCTTCCTCCTGCACCGAAGCGGCGATGGAATTCAGCCCGACCGGGCCGCCGCTGAATTTTTCAATTATATTTTCCAAAATCCGCCGGTCTAAAGCTTCCAGCCCCTGATGATCAACGTCCATCAGCGCCAGCGCTTCCTGAGCCAGCCGGTCATTAATAACGCCGTCGCCCTTAACCTGAACGTAATCCCGAACCCGCTTAAGCAGACGATTGGCGATTCTGGGGGTCAGGCGTGAACGCTGGGCGATCTTTTTAGCGGCGGCCTCAACCAGTTTAACCGCCAGAATCTTGGCGCTCCGGTTGATAATCTGTTCAATTTCCCCGGGATTATAATAATCCAAACGGTAAGTGGAGCCGAAACGATCCCTTAAAGGCGAAGACAGTAAATTATAACGGGTGGTAGCGCCGATGATGGTAAACTTGGGCAAATCCAGCCGCAAAGTTCTGGCCGAAGGCCCTTTGCCGATGATAATGTCCAAAGCGTAATCTTCCATGGCCGGATAAAGGACTTCTTCAATGACTTTGTTCAAACGATGAATTTCATCAATAAATAAAACCTCGCCGTCCTGCAAATTGGTCAGGATGGCCGCCAAATCGCCGGCCCGCTCAATGGCCGGTCCGGAAGTCACCCGGATATTAACCTGCATTTCTTTGGCGATAATATGGGCTAAGGTGGTTTTGCCCAAACCTGGCGGTCCGTATAACAACACGTGTTCAATCGGCTCGCCCCGTTGCCTGGCCGCTTTCATAAAAATCTCCAGATTATCCTTGATTTTTTGCTGGCCAAAATATTCCGACAACGTTACCGGCCTTAAGGTTAAATCCAAAGTCTTATCGTCTTTCTCCACCCCGGCCCTGAGAGAAGCTGACGGCGCGGCGGCGGCATTATTACCTTTAGAGATGATGATTTTTTTGTCTGACATAATCAAAATTTACCACTATTTAAAAAAAATGACAAACCAAAAGACCAGATCACGCGATCCGGCCTGCCGCAACGAAGACATTATTTTTTCTGGCCCTTGACCCGGGGATGCCTGATCAGCCCGGAACACGGCACCACCTCAATGCCCCGCTTAACCAATTCATCCAGAAATAAATTCATACCGATGGAATCGGAAGACATGTGGCCGGCGATGACGATATTCAAATGGGCTTTTTCGGCTTCCTCGCGGTTATCTTCTTTCATATGCATGCCCACAATAGTGCCGATGCCGGCCTGAGCGATATGCTGATAAATTTCTTTGGAGCCTTCGGTGCCGCCGGTGATTTCGGTTAAAGCGATCTTGCCGACGTAACGATCTGGCTTGCCGCAAAAGAGTCGAGGCCCAGATTTTTGCGCGATGGCTTCTTTATATTCGGGAATCTTTTTCAATAAATCCAAAATGTCGCCCACGGTTTCAATTTTACGTCTATTGGCCTTAAGGTATTTATCTAGAAAATTGGCCACCATATTGTCCGAAGGGGTATGCACGCACATCACCGGCAGATTCAACAGCCTGGCCGCGTCCACCACTTTATAATGATTAACCGGCGCAATGCCACGGCTGACCTCGCTCATTCTGATGTGAGTTAAATTTTCCGCCACGTTGATCGGCACGCCATACTTGGCCATCAGTTCCACCTGCAAATCCATGACTTCGTGCAAGCCGGCTAAAGCCGAACCGATAGGGTGATGGGCGATGACTAAATCAATATCACTCAACCCTTTAGCCAGCAAAATTTCGGCCGTATCAATATCAATGCCGGCCATGACTTTTTTAATCTTTTGGTCAGGATCGCCAAAATAACGGGTATCAGAAAAAGGATTGGCTAGCTTTTCCGCATCAAATTCGGCTTTTTTGGCCTCGCTCAATTCCGCGTACTGCTTTTTAAGACGGTTTAACTTCCGCTTGATGATCGCTTGGCCCCTTAAATCGTTTTTAATGCCGAGCTCAATGGCCAGGTTGTATATTTGCTTGATTGTCATCATAGGTGTAATAAATTATAAGTTACGGGTAACGATGAATAATAGTACCTCAGCATAGCATGTTATCAGCAGGCTGACAAGGTTTTTAATTAAGGTTTTTAATTAAGGTTTTTAATTAAGGTTTTTAATTAAAAGGTTTTTAATTAAAACAAGATCCGGGAGCCGGACCTTGTTTGACTGACCTAAACTTTAAGTTAAATGAAAGTCACCGAGGCAACGTTATCACCCGCTTCCTTAAACCTCATTAATCTCACGCCCTGGGTGGCCCGGCCGATGACGTTGACTGACTTTAACGGCAGTCGGATGACCTGGCCCTTGTCGGAAATGATAATCAGATCCTCGTTTGCCAGTTTAGCCTTGACGATAAAAGCTGATTCAATGTTGCCGGTTTTATCGGTCACGGTGGCGGTTTTAATGCCGGTCCCGCCCCGGCCCTGCACTTTATATTCCTTGAGCGGCGTACGCTTACCGTAACCGTTGACCATGACCACCAACAATTGTTCGTCGGTTCCGGCTTTGCCTTGATACAAAATGTCCATGCCGACCACGCCGTCGCTCTTTTGTTTGAACTTAATACCGCGCACCCCGGCGGCGCCGCGGCCCATGGCCCTGACGCCTTCCTCTTTAAATCGGATGGCCTGGCCCTGGGCCGAAACCAGGACAACGTTATCTTTGCCGGTAGAAGGCTTGACCCATTGCAAAGCGTCGCCGTCTTTTAGCTTAATGGCGATCAGACCCGAGCGTCGGACGTTTTGAAACTTATCAATGGCGACTTTTTTAATTAAGCCCTGCCTGGTCACCATCACCAGATATTTATAATTGGAAATGTCTTCAGTGGATAAAATGGCCGAAACCTTTTCTTCGGGCGCCAGCTGTAAAAAATTGACGATCGCCTGTCCCTTGGCGGTTCTAGTGGTTTGCGGAATTTCGTAAGCCTTAAGCTGGAATAAGCGGCCGCGCGAGGTAAAAAACATAATATCGGCGTGCGTCATGGCCGAAAACATAAACTCTACCATATCCTCTTCTTTGGTGGTCTGGCCGATCACGCCCTTGCCGCCGCGACTTTGCACTTTAAAAGTATCTGTCGGCAAACGCTTGATGTAGCCGTCCTTGGTGGACATGATGATGCTTTGTTCGTTGGGTATCAAATCTTCGGTGGTAAACTGACCCACGGCCGACTTGACCACTTTAGTCTTGCGCTCATCGCCGTATTTTTCTTTAATCTCCGTAAGTTCCGCTTTAATGATGGTTAAAACTTTCTTGGAACTGCTGATGATTTCGCTTAATTCTTTAATCAACTTTCTCTTTTCCTTGAGCTCTTCTTCCACCCGTAATCTTTCCAGATTGGCCAGCTGCTGCAGCTTCATTTCCAAAATAGCCACGGCCTGGCGTTCACTAAACTTAAACTGCTTGATCAAATTATCCTTGGCCGCCTCTTTATCCTTGGATTTTTTGATCATGGCGATTATTTTGTCTATATGCTCCAAAGCCTTGGCCAGGCCTTCCAAAATATGGGCCCGGTCTTTGGCCTTGTCCAAATCAAACTGGGTTCTTCTTAAAACCACAACCTGCCGGTGTTTGACGTATTCCTCTAAAACCATCTTTAAGGTTAAAACTTTCGGCTGGAGACCGTCAATTAAGGCCAACAGATTCACGTGAAAAGTGTCCTGCAACTGGGTATGCTTGAATAAAGCGTTCAAAACTTTCTTGGGATAGGCGTCTTTTTTAAGCTCCACCACGATTCTCACGCCATCTTTATCGGACTCATCCCTTAAATCCCGGATGCCGTCCAGTTTTTTGTCTTTAACCAGCTCGGCGATTTTTTCCAACAACACGGACTTATTGACCTGGTAGGGAATTTCGGAAACGATGATTTTAAAAGTCCCACCCTTGGACTCAACGATTTCGGCGTTAGCCCTGATGACAATAGCACCCTTGCCGGTGGCGTAGGCGGACTTGATTTCGTTAATGTCAAAGACGGTGGCGCCGGTGGGAAAATCAGGGCCTTTGATAAACTGCATCAAATCATCAACGGTCGCGCCGGGATGGTCGATTAAATGAATGGTGCCGTCGATTAATTCGCTTAAGTTATGCGGCGGAATATTGGTGGCCATGCCCACGGCAATGCCTACTGAACCGTTTAAGAGCAGGCTCGGGAGCTTGGCCGGCAAGACCAGAGGTTCTTTTTGCGAACCGTCATAATTAGGCACAAAATCAACCGTGTCTTTTTCCAAATCAAACAGAAGCTCCTCGGAAATTTTTGCCAGCTTGGCTTCCGTATATCTCATGGCCGCGGCCCGGTCGCCGTCCATGGAGCCAAAGTTGCCCTGACCGTTAACCAAGGGATAGCGCATGGCAAAATCCTGAGCCATTCTGACCATGGAATCATAAACAGCGGCGTCGCCATGGGGATGGTATTTGCCCAAGACCTCGCCGACGACCGTGGCCGATTTGCGGAATTTGGCGTTGGCTTTTAAACCGACATTCCACATGGCATACAAAATACGCCGATGCACAGGCTTTAAACCGTCTCTAACGTCTGGCAAAGCCCGGGCCACGATAACGCTCATGGCGTAATCAAGGTAGGAACTTTTCATTTCATCAACAATCGGCTGGACTTCTATCTGTCCGCGGTTATTGTCAAAAATTTTGGCCTGGCCGGGCTTGACCGGGACGGCCACGGCTGAAACAGCCGCGGGCGCCGGCGCAGCTGCGGATTTTTGGTCTTTGCTAAAAAGGCTTTTGTCCGAAACCGCCTTGTTTTTTGGACTTGATTTTTTAGGCGTCACTGGAGTTGGTTTCTTGCTTTTGGAATTTTTTTTCATATTTAATAAAAACGGCGATTAATTTAAAATAAAGAATGTTGCCTGCTCCTTGCATCACGGATTGAACGGTTAACGGCGTCAGCTAGCCAGGCCGCGACCGTGATGATCAGAAAACTTTTTTTGCTTATTATTTTCACTTAAGACTAAAAGAACGGAATCAGTCATAGTCCGAATTAAAACAAAAAAATTCAATCATTAGGCAAATAACAAACCTAAGACCGAAACCAGAACGGCAAAGCTTGCTACGCTTAAAGCGATAACAATTAATGACGGCAAATGTTTGTGTTTCATATATATAAATATATTACTCGCTTAAAAAATTTAGAATCAGCATAAAATCATTCAGCTGCTGGGATAATTCTTCGGTCTTTTTTAAATAGCTGATGGATATTTCCAGCATCTGCCCGCCAGCCGGACTGTAGACCAGATCACGATCGCTTAAAACGATTTTCACCGCCGGCTGGCCGTCAAGCCACAAATTTTCCAAAGGCAAGGCCGTCAAACCCTCAATCCCCGAGCTCTGCCACCACTCCCTGGCGGTTAAGCCCGCGGTATTTTCCAAAAAACTCAGGGTCATGGTCGCCGCTAGGTCCACAGTCGACCCTATATCAAACACCAGATGATTAGTGCTTGTTCCGACCGTCCAGTCAGCGGGATATTTAAAATCCACGCTGTCGTCGGACCACCTCTGCCAGTCCAAAGTTCTTTTTTTGGCCAATTCCAACTGCGCTAACGAGGCAAAACTTTCCGCTAAAGTTGAAGCTGGCTGGCTGTCGCCGGCATTAAGGCTGACGTTTTTTTTAAACACCTCCAAACCCGCCTCGCTGGCCAGGCGCAAATCCGCCAGACTGGCTTTAATGGACCGCCAGGTGGTATCGCCTGACTCTTGAGATTTATCCACTTTCAATTCATACTTCAAAAAAAATCCCCAAATAATCAAAATAGCTATGGTCAAGAGCGCCACATAAGCCCCAATGGTAAATTTTTCTTTAGGGGTGAGCCGAGGCATACTACTTAAGACGGAGTAATGATTATCAGTCTGGTTTCTTCCTGAGGCAAATCTTTCTTAACAATTTTATATTTATCAACTGTTTCCGATTTATAGGCGGAATCCTTTTTAAATTTTTCCACCGGATCCAGCTTTAATTTTAACCCCGGCATTTGATAATACATCGGGATGACCACCCTGGGTTCAATTTGATTTACCAGCTCAACGGCTTTTTCGCTGTTTAAAGATTCGCCGCCGCCAACCGGCAACATTAAAATGTCCACGCCCTCGAGCCGGTCCAACTGCTCTTCGGTAAATTGAGCCTGGGTGAAAGCCCCCAAATAAGCCAATCGCATGCCTTCAACTTCAATGACAAACATCGTCCGCCCCGCATCATCGTGATTAACGGGAATGCCGTAAACGAAACAGCCTTTAGCTTCATACTCGCCCGGGCAGTTTATCACCAAAGCTTTCTCTAAACTCCCTGGATCTTTGGACTGATGACTATAAAGCACCAGATCATTTTGCATGCGGGGCATTTTAATGCCGGTTTTGGAATCCGCCGGATCAAGCAGGATGGAGAGGCCGTTGCTTTGCAATCTAAAACTGCCTAAACCAAAATAATGAATAATCATAAATTCAATTAAAAACTACAAAAAAATTAGGATTATATGACCTAAATTTATCATAAAAAACAGTTCTTGTAAAGACTTTAAATGAGTAAAAACAACCCGTTTTTTGGCCTAATCTAGGGGTAAATCATGGCTTTCCGCCTCAGCCAATAAAGACTGGATTTCCTGATCAGTTTCGGGCGTGGCGATTTTTCCGGATACAGCAGGTTTTGTTGTGCTGAGCCGGGGATTCTGAGATACGGGTCGCCCGTGAACCTTTTTAATTCCGCCCGGACCGTCTAACGATATTTGGGGTAAGGCGGGCTGGTGATTTTTAGATTGATCTGCCACAACGCCACTCTTTGGGACGCCAGTAACTGCCGATTGATTCTCATCGGCCCTTTCCCTTAAGTGAAGTCTAATCAGGCCCAGCTGACGATTTTTTTCTTTGGTGACATATTCCTTAACCGTGCCGCCGCCCCGGCTGGTAATTTTTGCCTTATGTAAAGTCTGAAAAATATTCTTTAAGGTAGCGTGTTCCATCTGCCGGGAACCGTTTAATATGCCCTTTATATCCGAGGGGTTAAACCCGGCCTGACGCAGAACGGCCGTTGCCTGATCCCTGAATTGTTTGGTGGTGACGCCGGCCACCCCGGTTTTTTGAGCAACAGTCACAAAATCCAGTTTGCCTATTTTCACCTTTGTTTCAATGGGTTTTTTATAACTCATATTGGCATTATACCTTAAACTCAAACGAATCGCCATCGAGGGCATACCTACCTAATTGGTACAAGAGATAATGTTTTAGCCAAATAATTATTGGGTGAAATGAAGATTTCCGGTAAGAAAAATCTAATACAAAATTCACTCACATATTCTGGCAGATATTTAGGGGTAGTATGATGGTACATTCTTCTGATGAATGTCCTTAAATTACCAAACATTTCCTCAATCTCGCTAGTCAGTTTAAACTGAAATTTTCTGTGAATATCGACCTTGTGCTTTACCGGCCACCATTGCTCAAGTTTCTTGTAAATACCTGCGCCATTTGTTTGCAACTGACTTTTAGGCTCAATATTATACTGTAAAAAAGTTAGCCGCTTCACCTTTATTAATTGAATTTTTATAGATAATTTGATGAGCTAGTTTTTTAGTCCCTACTTGTTTCACTCACAACAGAGAAAGACTATTGAAGTAAGCTTCGTCCATTTAAACCTTGCCATTCAAAATTAGCGGTAACGTCTAAACTCCCTAAACTAATGTCTAGTCGCTTCTTCTTTGACGTGGCCTGAGTTTCTGAGTTTGTAAAACAGGTATTTTTTGAGTCCAGCGCCATAGCAAAGTGTAGAATGTTCTGAGAACCCCATTAGAAGTATTTAATCAAGGTGTTGCACTTGAAGGTTGAATCTACCTACATGACACCTACCTACGCGACACCCCACACACTTGACAATCAATAAATTTAGTGTTATCATCAAAACACTTAAAAAATTAATGATCCGGAAACTTTTGAATGACCGAGATTAAAATCACCGCTGACGGCACGGAGAATACTCCTCCTATTTAAACCTTAATTTACTCTCCTAGAGTGGGTAAAAATAGAACTCAAACCTTGAATAGTCTTTCTGAGCTAAATCTTTAAAAAACATTAAAGATCAGTTTTTAATCTCACAATTTGAATTCCGGTTCCAAAGATAAAGGAAAAACAATATGGAAGGAATCATGTTAGTTATAATCCTGATCGCCGGATTGGCCATCGGCGGTTTTATTGGTTATTATTTCAGAAAATTATTCGCCGTCCGGCAGGTTGATTCGGCTGAAAGAAAAGCCGAGGCCCTGATCAGTGAGGCCAAAAACCGGCAAAAAGAAATTTTGCTGGAAGCCAAAGACAAAGCTCTGGCTACTTTAGATGAAGCCAAAAAAGAGACGGAAGAACGCCGCAATGAAATCAAGCACCTGCAGGACAGGATGGAAAAAAGAGAAGCGGCTTTTGATCAAAAACTGCTAGAGCTGGAAAACAAAGAACAAAATCTCCGCGACAAGATCGCTAAAGCGGAAGAAATTAAAGAAGAAATCATCAAAATCAAAGAAACCCAACTGGCCAAACTGGAAAAAATTTCCGGTTTGACTCAGGAAGAAGCTAAAAGGGTTCTTTTGGAAAATGTGGAACTGAGAATCAAAGGAGATTTGGTTGAACGGGTAAAAAAACTGGAAGCGGAATCTTCGGATTTCATTGAAGAAAAAACCAGAAACTTGCTCTCAACCGTTATCCAGCGTTGTGCCGCTTCCCACGCCGCCGAAACCACCACCACGGTGGTTAATTTGCCGAACGATGAAATGAAAGGACGGATTATCGGCCGGGAGGGCAGAAACATTAAAACGATTGAACAGCTGACCGGCGTGGAAATTGTGGTGGATGACACTCCCGAAGCCATCTTAGTCAGCGGCTTTTCTCCCATCAGAAGGCATCTGGCCAAACGGACCCTGGATAAGCTGATCGCTGACGGCCGCATTCATCCGGGACGCATTGAACAGGCGGTGGAGGAAGCTAAAAAGGAGCTGGCGCTAGACATTAAAGAGGCTGGCGAAGACGCCGTCAGAGAAATCGGCATCGCCGGACTGGATCCAAAATTAATTCAAATTTTAGGCCGCTTAAAGTACCGCACCAGTTACGGCCAAAACCAGTTAAAACACGCCCTGGAAGTGGCTCATCTTTCCGGCTTGCTGGCGGCCGAACTGGGCGCCGACGTTTCTTTGGCTAAAAAAGGCGGCCTGTTTCATGATATTGGCAAGGCGGTTGACCATGAAGTGCAAGGCGGTCACCCGCAAATCGGTTACGACATTCTTAAAAAATTCGGCCTGCCGGAAGAACTGGCTTATATCGCCTTAGGCCACCACGAAGACGCTCCCAGCTCTTTGGAATGCATTATCGTTAAAGTGGCCGACGCCATTTCCGGTTCCAGGCGGGGCGCCAGAAAAGACAGCTATGAAGATTACCTGCAAAGACTTGATGAGCTGGAAGCCCTGGCTAACTCCTTTGAAGGCGTGGAAAAAACCTTTGCCATCCAGGCTGGACGCGAAGTTAGGGTTTTTGTTTCGCCCGACGAAATTGACGACTGGCAGGCGACCAAATTAGCCAGAGATATTGCCGATAAAATAGAAGCGGAGCTCAAATACCCCGGCGAAATAAAAGTGAACGTCATCAGAGAAAAACGGATCACTGAATATGCCAGATAATCAAGTAGCCTGGGCAGGTCAGATTATTGCGATTATTAAGATAACTACTGACCCAAGCGCCTACCCCCAGATTACCTAATATGAAAATTCTCTTCTTCGGTGATATTGTGGCCAAAATCGGCCGCCAGGCCATGGTTAAAATATTACCTGAACTGAAAAATAAATATCAGCCCGATGTTATTCTGGCTAACGTGGAAAATATCGCTCACGGTAAGGGCGTCACGGCCAAAACTTTGACGGAAATGAAAAATATCGGCATTGACTGTTTTACTTCCGGCAACCATGTCTGGAAAAAAGAAGACGTGGCTGAAGCCGTTGAATTAAGCCAGAGCCTCCTGATCACGCCGGCCAACGACCCGCGTACTTTATCTGATCAAGGTTATGCCGTCATTAAAGTTAACGGCCAGAACCTTTTGGTCATTAACTTATTAGGCCGGGTCTTTATGAATGAGACGGATTTAAGATGCCCGTTTAGGGTGGCGGACGATATTTTAGCCAAGCACAATCTCAACGATCTGCAGGCCATTATTGTTGACATGCACGCCGAGGCCACTTCGGAAAAAATGGCGCTAGGCTGGTACCTGGACGGCCGGGTTTCCGCCGTAATCGGCACTCATACGCACATCCCCACGGCTGACGATAAAATTCTGCCTGCCGGCGCCGCTTACATTACCGACGTGGGCATGGTGGGACCGGCGGAATCAGTTTTAGGCGTCCAGAAAGAAATCATCATTGAAAAATTCTTAAATGACTCGCCGATTGTTTTTAAAATTCCGGAAACGGGCGAAGTTGACGTTAATGCTTTATTCATTGAAACGGCGCCACCTGAAAGGCGGGCGGTAAAAATTGAAAAAATTTATCAAAAGGTATATATTTAAGGGAGATAATTAAACCAGCTATTTTCCTAAAATAGCTTATAAGGAGGCAAGCTCTATGAATAAAGCTGAATTAGCCGAGGCGATCGCCAATAAAGTCGGCTTAACCAAAAATCAAACCACCGAAATTCTCGACGCCGTGGAAGAGACTATTACCGCCACCATCAAAGGGGGCGGCGAAGTAACTCTGACCGGCTTTGGTACGTTTTCGGCGCGGAAAAGAGCGGCCAGAATGGGCGTCAACCCCCAGAATCCTTCAGAAAAAATTCACATTCCTGAAGTGGTGGTGCCAAAATTCAAGGCTGGCAAAGCCTTAAAAGACGCCTTAAAATCATAAATTAAATTTTGAGCATTAAAAAACCCGATTCCCAAGAACTGGGGGGTTGGGTTGTTTTAATTAAATTAATTTAAGTTTAAAAAAATGAATGTTTGATAGTTTGAAGACCGCCCTTTTCCCACCCCCTTTTCTAGAGGGTATTTGAACTTATAAAAAGATGCCTGATTTATTTAAGTCGCAGAATACTCCAGCCTTTTAAGGCTGGAGATGAATGCGACACCTTTTGCGAGCGAAGCGAGCAATATGATAGGATGTAGTCATGAGAAAAAAGACTTGCAACGCCACTTACGACATCCAATATCACTTCGTTTGGATACCCAAATACCGCAAAAGGGTGCTTGAGGGCTTAATTAAAGAACGTTTAAACCAGCTTCTTCACGATTGTGCCGAAATCAACCAGTTTGAGATCATGGAATTATCCATCCAGGAAGATCATGTCCACCTGTTTCTGTCAGCCAAACCCAGGTATTCACCGGCTGAAATCATGCGTTTAATCAAAGGCGGTAGCTCCAGAGTCATTAGGTCTGAGTTTCCGGAGATTGAGGAGTTTCTCTGGGGCGACAGTTTCTGGGCAGACGGCTACTTTGTTTCAACCCACAGCACAGTGACTGAAGATATTATCAAAGAATACATTAGAAATCAAGGTGAAGATCGCTGAATACTGCGGTCTTTAGACCGCAGATGATTTATTTTTTATGCCAAAGAATAAAAGCGAGCTTTGCCCCCTGCTCAATATCCGCTCCGTCCCAGTCATGCATGGCCGCCAGTAAAACCTCGTAATCATACAAAAAATCCTGGCCCCGTTTAGTCCCCGGATCATTGGTGATAAACTGCGTGGCGGTATAGCCTTTAATCACCAGCATATGATAAACCGGTCCGGGCGACCTGAAATACGGATTGCCCAACTCGCGTCCGGCCGCCGGAATAATGACCGGACGGCTGTGAAAAATATGGCCTTTGATTTCTTTAATAGTCGGGTGATCAAGCACTTCAATTTTTTTATAACCCAAAAACTGAGTAATCAGTTCAGCCGTCCGGCTGGCGCTTAAATCAAAATGTCCGCCCCAATTATCCTTCTGCCAGCTGACCATTTTAAGAATTTCGGCTTCGGCTGTTTCGGGAGTGAAAATTTTACCCGCATAATAATAATGAACCATTAAAGCCGAGGCTTCTTCGCAGGCTTCCTTAAAAATTTCATTCCAATCCGCTTGAGGCGCCTGTGGCGTAAAAGGCACGTCTAAATTATAAGCGACCGGCAACTGGCTGGCGTCCGGCTTGACCGGCTCCGCCGCTGAATCTGCAGGCGCAAGCGCGACTGATGGTTCAATTTGAACGCCCGGCTCCTCATTAGTAGAATCGCCGGCAGCGGGCTTAAAAACCGCCGCCTTAGGCAAGGCCGGCTGATTAAGCTCTTGCCACCAATGCTGAATCGGTGTTTGCCAATAAAGCCCCGCGCTTAAGCTGATTAACAAAACCAACAAGATGACTATTTTTTTCATAATCATATTTTAACACAGAAAAAACACCGAGCCTAAACCCCGACGTTTCATCATATCTTAGATGGCTAAATTGCTCTTTATTTATTGATATGCTCCAGATAATCGGGCGAATTCTGCCAGGCGGAAAAAGGGATATCCGGATGGACTGTTTTGCCGCCATGAACAATGGCTTTATAAAGCGACTCCAACGGATAGCCGCCGTAAACATAAGCATTGACCAAAACATACCAGCCGGATTGGGAAACCTTGAACGGACCCTTGAACATCGCTTCCAACTCATGCCGGATTTCGTTGGCCGCGTTAACTTCTATCTGATAACTGCTGACACGAGGCTTGTGGTAAGCAAACATCATTTGTCCGGCGGTTGGATCAGGACAAATTGACATTTTGCCCGGGCCTAACGGATCATAGCAATTAACCACTTCCACGCCGTCCAAGTAACCGTCGCCGTCGGTATCGCTTTTAATCGGACTGGTGCCGTAATTATCCGTTTCCTCCCCGTTTGTCAAACCGTCCTGATCGTAATCCAAGGCCTTGTCATCTAAAGGATCCTGTTCGCTGCCGCTATCTCCAACCGTGGTGAATATATATTCTTGGGAAGATATAGTCTGGCCAAAAATATCCTTAAGTTCAAAAACATAAATATAATCTGTCGTCGGCGCTAAGCGTGAGATGTGAATATTATGCACGGACGAGCGCGGCGCCGGCAGTTCAATAGTATTATCATATTTTGCCTGAGCCCGAACACCCCATTTTAACTTGCCGGAAACAGGATGGTTGGTCTGAAAATAAATATTGACGGAGGTGATGCCCTCATCATCCATCCGCGAAGCGTAGTAAGTCTGATAAATTTCTAAAGGCGGCAAATCAACGTCATCAACAAAATTGGTTCTAAAATTATAATAAACGGAAAAAGCGCCATTATCAGAGTCATCCTTGGAATAGGCCCGGTAATAATAAAGCTGGTTTCTTTCTAAGCCGTTAATTACCAAGTCATGAGTCAGTACCAATTGATTATTGCAGCTATTTTTATCCAAATTTGACATGATCTTGCCGTAATAGACGCAACTTGTCGCCAATTCATTGGTGGACCAAACAAACTGAGCGGTATTGCCGCTCACTATAGCTGTATGCACGTTGGTTAAAATTGGCAAGGTGTTATCCTCACCTTTTGATGTAATAAAAGCCCAGGTGCTCAAAGGCAGCTGCCGATTGTTAAGATCATAAGCGTCAATAGAAAGGTAGTAAGTTGTATCCTGTTGCAACCCCGAAAGGGGCATTTCGTGATTTTCGCTATACTCAACGTTTTCAATCCGCGAGCCAAATTCCGGGGTTGGGCCAAAATTAATAGCACCCCGGGTTGGATAATTTGTTTTCCAGACAATATCAGCCGTATCTTTATGGGGATCAATCGTAATTAAAACAAGTTCCAAAGGCTCTAAATTTTCCGCTCGCGATAAAGGTAAAACCTCCAGATTAATGGCAATTATTAGGGCGAAAACGATTATTTTTGAAAAAAAACTGAATTTTTTCATAATTTAACTATAGCACCTTTTACAAGGTTTGTCAACATTATTGCCATAATTTATCCAGTGCCCCCTGAAGTATATTTATATAACTTCAGGCTGTTGCTCAAGGTGCTGGATTTGTTAATAAAAATAATTATCATTCAGCTCGATAAATTCTGCAATTATTATAACGTATTATTGACTTTTTAAGATAATTATGCTATTATCATAAATTAACGTAACCCCTACCCACAACCCACAGGAGGGAGAGATTGATGGGCAGCAGCCTAGCAATAGGGCGCGAAGAGTTAAATAAACTGACCAGCGCCCTCCGGGCCGCTGGTGAAACCGGCCAATGGCTGGTTGTGCCAACGGCGAGTGCCCCTGAGAAGGTCAGAAAAGGACCTTCCTGGGAGCATGAGACTGGGAAAAAGCCCGTTATACTTGACGGGCAGGTAAAATTTTCAGTGGGGCTGGAAAGGCACCTCCCGTTGGAGGTGCCTCATTACCACCGGAGGGGCGTGGAAATCTATAATTTCCACGGGCCGACGGTGGTAGTGACAATGTCACTCAAAACCGGCGAAATCAGCCGGCTGTATTTACTGGAGGGCGGCTATTACATTGCCCATCCAGATGGTGACTGCCACCATTTGGTCGCCAACCAAGGCGGCTGGGACAACTTCTACATCGCGACCCAGGGAGGCCGGGCTGGCGCACAAGTGGACAAAGTCGCTTGTGGCCAATGTCCGCTCCAAGGCCGATGCGCCTTGGAGATACAATTTAAGAATCCTCATGCCGCTCGGAAACAATCCTGAGCGGTATTTTTTTACTTTAAAAACTTCAGCCTAATGAGCAAACTTAATAAAGCGACAACCAGTCCACTACCTCCATAAACTGAATACTTTAAAAGATTTTTTTCCTGATTATCAGCCTGGGCGGTTATGACTTCGTCAGACAATTCAATCTCTTGAACAACGCCCAAAACCTGGCCAAAGTTAATATCCGCTTGGACGCGCGGCAACAAGCGGTAACCGGACTTGGTTAAGCTTAAGATGCCGGTTACGTCCATAAAATAGCCTTCTTCAACTTCCGGCTTGGCAATATCGGCGCTGGTTTTTAAATAAACCTTAAGCTCGCCGCTGCCGTCATCAAGGTAATAATTATTGCCCTGGCGTTCCACCAACTCCCCGCTGACCCGAATGACGTTGCCGGCCAAGCCATCATCCAGTTCGTCAATGGCCGTAAGCTCCGGCTGGTTAAGCTGCAACCGGCCAATAATTTCCGGCTGGCTGTCTTTAAGCAAATTGATTCTTGGTTCGCCCTGGACTGTGGAAGTTTTTCCTTTGATTGCCAGCACATCTCCGATTATAAACGGCGGCAAAGCGACTGAGCCGAAATAAACCTGCAGGCCAGCTGATAAATCCGGCGCGGAAATATAAAAAATGTTTTTGCCTAAAACTCCGGGCAAAGCCGTAACCGCGCCCTGCGTTTTCACCAGAACGCCTTTGTCTAAATTTTTTATCTCAGCGAGATCGTAAAATACGTCTGTCTCTTCCGCGGTGATAACTGCGGCTTCTGCTTGATTGACGGCTTGCTCAGCGGCGAAAACCGCTGGCTGGTGGTTGACCGCGCCCGGAGTGCTGCTGGGGGACCACAGCCATTCCTCGTTAACCGCGTCGTAATTATACGACCAATTTTCTTTAACGCCTTGATAAAGCACCGTCTGGACGATTTGATCGTCCGGACCGAGCAAACGCACGGAATCATCGCTGTTATTTAAGGACAAGCGGGAATCGGGCTTTAAAACCAAAAAATATTCAAAAGCGGGAATGGACGCGCTGGCCGAAAAAGCATAAGGCGAACTGCCGCCTTCGGCGTCGTCCAAACGCAGGCCCGATAACGCCAGGGCCGAAGAAGAAGCGTTATACAGCTCAACCCATTCGGCGGCGTCCGAGCCTTGGGGATCGGGCATAAATTCGTTGATCATCAGCCCTTGATAATCGGCCTGATTAAAGGCAACTGTGGGCGGTACGGCCAAAGTTTCAGCGGTCGTGGTGGACGCGGCTTTTTCCACATAAACTGTTTTCTGCGCCGGACATTGCAAAACCGGCTCTTCATCTTTAATGACGTTAGGCCACCCGGGAGTCGGCTCCATGGTCCAGTACCAGTTACCGCCGTTTTTGACGTAAGACCAGGAGTCTTTTGCCGTTTCAATATATTCAGCCTGATCAAGCAAATTGCCGTCGGGCTGGTATAATTTAACGCTGTCACCGTCGTTATTTAAGGCCAGGCCTGATTCCTGGCGGTAAACCACAAAATAACCAAAGGCCGCAATGGTCGTGCTGGCATAATCACTTTGGCTGACGGTATACCGATTCTGGCTGTCATCACCCAGTTGCCAGCCCTCAAGATCAACGGCGACGGCCTCGCGATTATAAAGTTCCAGCCATTCCGCCTCGGTGTCGGAGCCGGCGGGATTGGCTAAAATTTCGTTAATCATAATCTGGCTGGCATAGGCCACGCCCTCCTCGGTGGAGGTGGGAGTTTGTTCGCCCTCGCCTAAAGTTTCCAAAGTTGAAGTCGGCGTGTCATCCGTGACGGCCGGCGTGGAGGTGGCAAAATCATCATCAAGCGTTTCGTCTGTGCTGGTGGGCTGATCGTCAGTAATTTCGGCGGTGGAAGTTGAGACTGGCCCGACAAGCAAATCATCAAAACCGGGAGCGCCGCCGATCACCGCTGACTCCTGCCAATTTTCTTCCAGCCAGACCAAAGAATAGCCGTTATCATCGCCGCCCCCAGTTGACTGGTAAGTGGTGGTGGCAAAAAATGACTGACCAACGTCAACCGACAAACTCAGATTATCTTGACTGTTATTTAACGACATGACGGTATCAACCAGCGACCCCTGATAATCGGGATAGTCCTGTAAAAAAATTTGATCGTCAGCGGCTAAAACCAGGTATTCAAAGGGCTCTATCAACTCATCGCCCAAAACGAGCGACAGCTGGTGATTACTGCCGTCGTTAAACCGCCAGTCGGCATTAATAATGTAAGAGGTGGAGGTGCTATAATTAAAAATTTCCAGCCATTCATGATCGGCGTCAGCGCCGGCAGGGTTATACATGATTTCGGTAAACTGAAGCTGCGGCAAAGCCTCAGCCTGAAGTTTAATAATTAAAAAGCCTGTGAGCAAAGCTGTGACTAAAATAATCAGCACAGCCGCTAAGGCAATGTAAAAAATACTTTTCATAATCGCTTTTCGTTAATAATTAAGTTACGGGCAATACGGATAAGAAATACGGATATTGTACGGATAAATTACGGATATCCTTAAAGAACGGTCATATTTAGCTGTCTGCATAGAAACATTGGTTAATAGTTAACAGGTGTCACCCCTAACTATACCAAGTGTTACCTCTAGGTGTTAACTGTACACACTTGACAAACTCCTAAATATTTGATATACTAATATATTAAAATAATTTCTTTAACAATCAAGGGGAGAGAGCCATAAAACCCTGGCTGACGCTTTGGTTTATGGTAAAAATGGCCAATTTTAAGTAAATTTGCCATCTCTCCTTAAACAAATTTGCCTGATATTAGCTTTTTTGTTACTAACGCACTGCTTGAGGAGAGAGTTTGGTCGTTTCCGGGTAATCCTGAAACTGGCCACTTAACCTGAATGTTCATGGTCATGGGAAATATTTAAATAAAATAAGCCCAAAATGGCCTGGATAAAATTCCTCAAGCACTGCGGTGGTAATAATGAGTTTTTCCGGCTTGGCCGGACTTGACTCTAAAATATCACAATTGGGGCGAACGCCCTTTTATAGGGTTGTTTCGCCCGCAAACCTTAGCCGGCAAAAAAATTACTGGCTGAGGTTTGAAAAATTCCTTTAGCTTAACATGGAGCGGCTAAAAATCAGATAAAAAATAACAACGTGCCAGGTCTCACTCAGTATGATGACCTAATCAAACTCTAAGGGCAGAAGCCTAAAAACTTTGTCCTGTTTTTTGTTTAAGAATCAGGAACCGGAGACGTAAAACGCGAAGCTGGACGCTAAAATTAATAAAACTGCTACCCTAGCTTTTCCAGCTTCAGCTTTAAATTTTCAGTTTCGCTTCTACTGACAATTTTCCAGCACCCAGTAAAAATCGTCAAACTCGTCATCAACCGACAGATCCGGATACTTCTCTTTTGTCTGGCGGTTGATGGTATCATAAACTTTAACCGTCTTGTCTTTGACCACAAAATAATCTATCTGTCCTAAGACGACAAAAGCAAAGCGTTGGTCTTCAGGATAAATACAGCTGCCCCTGATGTCATCGTCAGTCACCCGGAGCTGAAGTTTGACTAAATTTCTGGCTTGCTCATGCATGGCCTGATTCTTCGCCCTGATATTGTCTCTGACCACCCATAAGATTGCTCCGGTTAAAATCACCGCTAAAGCCAGATAAATAAAGCGCTTTTTTTTCTGCATATTTTTTAGTATAAGTTGTTAATAATATCCGAAGGGTCGGCATTGCCGGCTTTAAGTTCATTGACCCAAAAAATGCCTACCTGATTGGCGGTAATGTCATCCCCGCTGTAGCCGCCGCCCATCTCCCTCATTTCATTATAACTGTAATCCGAATCTAAAACAGCCTTAAAACCGTCATGAATTTCCTTCAGCCGGCCCAATAAACCGGCGACTCGGCCGCCATATTTCCAAGCCAGCCTGGCCGAAGCCGCAAAATGCTGAAGCTTGTCCTGCTGGCTTCTGTTACCGCCATATTCGCCGCCTAATGAGCTGGGTAAATTATCGCGGCGCTGGATATAATCTTCACGCGACTGATCCAGCGTTTTATCATGCGCCCAATCAATATGCACCGCGTCGTAAAAAGTGTCCAGCGCTGAGCCAATATCGGCTTCGCCGTCTTTATTCTGCGAAAGTTCCAGACACTTATGCCAGATGGCGTCCAAAGCAGGAGCGTTGCCATCACGGTCCCTGATTTCCCAGTAGCTGTCATCGTTTCTGATGAAATGGCTGATTTGATCAAACCGCTCCTGCCTTTCTTTGGAAACGGCGCCGGTGGGATCGGTCACGTTCACCGGATTGTTAAGAGCATAACTGTAAGCGTTCAACCTTTGGGGATTGGACAAAACCTCCTCCAAAGTCAGCCCGGTTTTTGCTTCCAGTTCCGGCGTGGCCAAAAGTTTCTGCAATGGGTCGGGCTGGGTGAAACGGCCCAGAGAGGGATTATAATAGCGCTGGCCGTAATAGTACAGCCGGCTGGCCGCGTCCAGCTCCTGGCCGGTAAAGAGATGGTCGGTTTGGGCCGAGGCCAAACTAGGCCACAGTAAAAGAACAATCAAAACCCCGAACCAGTCGCTCAACTTGACTTGAGACGATCCAGGACAAATCGCTTTTTTCATTTTGTGTTAAGTTAATGATTAACGGTGGCTCGGCGGCTCAGCCGCCTCGCCACCAGCGTTTGGAGAAAGCTATGCTTCCGACAAACGAAGCTATATTTCCGATGTCTGTAGCTGATCTTAATAATAGAATTGTAACTTGGTCATGAGTCGCTTTAATTTTTAAATTAATCAATAATAAAATAACAAAAACAGGGCCGGTAAGCGAACGTTCAACCATTGACCCTGTTTTATCCCGCGCTTTTTCTAATGCCTTCTGTCAAGGCGCAGGATTTATTTTATTTTAATCTTGACTAAATCAGTTCAAAACTTTCAAGCAACCGGTAAAGCATGTAGGTAAATTCCCCGCGGGTTAATTCCCGTTGCGGCTCCAGCAAACCGGCTGGCAAAAGATTCATGGCCAAGCCTTTGTCCAGATACGGCTTCCAGTCAACGGCATCGTTATACTTGTCCTGCCAGAGATTAAGCTCAAAAGATTCCGCCAAGGCTTTAAGGCCGTCGGCCAAAGTCACCGTGGTGCCCTGTAAAAAACCGGCGCCATCACGGTTGATCTGAGTCCGCTTGCTTTCACTAAAGGCTTTGTTCAGATAGCTTTTGACTTCCGCCGCGCTAATCAATTTTTCCGGCCTAAAAGTACCGTCGCCGTAGCCAATGGCCACGCCCCGGTCGGCCAAGTTAGCAATGGCCTGTTCATAGCGATGGTAGGTGATGTCCGAAAAAACATAATCCAACGAGCCGATATCGTAACGGCCGCGGCCGATCCGATCCTCCGGCTGGCCGTGATTCTTAAAGCTTAAAAGTATCTGCTTAAAATCATTAAGATAGCGGTTGTAATTATCCAGCAGATCGTCATAAATAATGGTGTAATTATGTTCGCCATCGCGCAAAAAAACGGTGCTGACTTTTCTGACTTCCTGGGATTCCTCGCCCTCATAGCTGTAGGTCAACGACCAGCCGCTGAGATTATCAATAGTCAGGGCGGAATTTTTGTTGATCAGTTTAAAGCCGGCTAAAGTTTCGTGACCCTTCAGCATCAAATCCAAATAGCCGGCATTATCCACGGCTTTAAAGTCATCGTCAATTTCCTGATAACTTAAATCAATCTCGCCGACGACGTCAGCGGGGTTATGGTAAGTGGCGATCAAATCCTCTTTCAAGGGATCGGCATTCCTTAAGATATACCAGTCGCCGGCGCGGCCGATGGTAAAAGCAGGATCGCTTTTGGCCAGCGTTTCAATCACCTGAGGCTGATCATTAGCCGGCTCCTTAAAGGTCAAAGTCTCCAGCACATTGTTGATATCGGCTAAATCCTGATCGGCCTGATCCAAATTAACGTAGTAAATGATATTAAAGACGGCATAACCGTAAGGAATAATATAAGCGTTCAACTGTTGGGAATAATAATTATAGCTTATATGGGTGGCGGGCTGGCCGGCCATGGTGGTTGCCTCCTGCTTAAAATCGGTCAGATATTCATTGATTAAGCCAAGCTTGCGGACAGCCTCGTCCAAATAAGACTGGGGCGTTTTAAACGGCAATGGCTGAATCTCAATGGTAATATCCTTAGTGCCTTCGTTGGATTCATAAAGCAGACGCAGGCCGGTTTTGCTGATATTGTCCCATTGCCAGTTTTCGTCGGCCGCCAGGGAAAACTTGGGATAATAAGGATGAGTGTAAACATTATCATCCTTGGCGTCATTTATAACATTCTTTTTAACTTTCAGGATTTCATAAGCCTGCTCGTTGACTGTCGGCTGGCTGTCACGGTACTGCTCAATAAAATAAACGGCCGCCTTAATATCCAAAACATAGCCCAGATTTTCATAAGAAGAAACGATATAAGTGGGCACGCCGATAAAATTTCCTTCGGCATCCAGGGCTGTGCCGCCGGAATTGCCACCGGAAATATCCGTGTCGGTTTTATAATAAGCGACGCCGTTTTTGTCTTCAAAACCGGAAAGCTGGCCCCTGGTTCTGGTTAAAGTCTTGCCGCCGATGTCCGAATAACCGTAAACGTCCAGGGGCTGACCCACCGTTGCCTCGCCGCTGAAATTGTAATCCAGATAAGGCAAAGCCGGCACGGATCCGCCGCGGTTATCCAGGCCGACGAATTGCAATAAGGCCAGATCCAGATACTTGTCGTAACCAACCAGAAAAGCCGAGTACTCGCACACCGGCTCCTCGTTTTCTTTAAAGCTTAAGCAGACGGCAAAAACGTCATAAGCGTCGTCCTGATAATCCAGCACCACATGGCTGTTGGTTAACAGCAGGCCCGACGGGCTGATGACGGTGGCTGAAGCGGCATTGGCCTGGTAGATGTCGCCGTTTCTGGCCAGACGGTAAGCTTCCACTTTGACCGTAGGCGAGACCAAATTATAGTCCTTGACCGGTTCGGCCGCGGTGTTTTTGGTTAACAGATACAATGGCGCCGCCATAACCAAAACCACGCCCGCCACAAGAATAAGTTTTTTCATGAATCAATAATTTATTAATTAATTAGCTTGATTTTAATAATTGAATGATCGCCCAAATAATAATTACGGGCGCTGGAATACAGCCAATCTTCCTGCTTAACCACATAGGCTTTACGCACCGGATTATTATGAATATAATTCAGCTTCTGCTGAAAAAATTTTTTGGATTCAATAACAATAGGATGATTATCATACCGCCACAATTGAAAGACTTGATTTTTAGCACTTCGCTGATCCCTTAATATTTCCTGAATGTAACCCCGATTGTCTTCCGATAACGTTTGATAAATGCTATGGCTGTCTGCCTTTTAAAATCTTGCAAGATTTGTGAAAATCCTGGTTTTGGGTTTATTGTAAATGTTTTGCGTATCGGTTGTCCATCGTTGGTCAAAAGCACGGCTTCCTCCAAACGCTGGCGGCGAGGCAGCTGAGCTGCTGAGCAACCTTTATCCGACTTATCGCTACTGCTGACAATCAGATGCAAATGATTAGTCATTATCACGTAAGCGTAAATAGCTAAACTTTTTCTCTGCTGACAAAATTTTAAACTTTTTATTAAAAAACCAAAATATACCGGCTTGGTAAAAATATCTAACCCACTCAAAACTGTTAAAGTTACAAAATACTTTATTCCTCTGGCGGGATTTATTTTGTATACTGACACCGCTTTTCTTTGATTGCCGACCAAAAGAAAGACCTCGGCCCTCCTTTAGCGCTTTAGCTTACTATTTTTCTAATGTTAAGCCAAGATTAATATCAGCTATATTTCTCCGACCTCGATTTTTCTCAAATCATCATTGGCAATGCCCAAACTTAATTCCCTCATAATCCTGTAAGCTTCAGCGCCGTCCTTGAGGTAATAGCGGTGACCGTCATCCGGATTCACGTACCAGGCTTCGCCATGGTTCTCAACCTGCAAAATAATGTGGCCTTTTAACCGGTTAATCAAGTTAACATCGCCGGTTTGCCGGCTGCCCTCAGCCGGAATTTTTTCCAAATCGGCATTGGAGATGCCCAGGCCAAACTCCCTGAGCATCCGGTAAGCGGCGGTGCCGTCTTTTAAATAAAATTTTTCTTCTTTGGTGGGATGCACGTACCAGGCTTCGCCATGGCTCTCAACCTGCAATAATATTTTACCTTTTAACTTTTTAGTTAAGTTGGCATCCTTAGCCTTAACCAAATATTTTTCCATAACGCTAACATTATCATCGGCGGCGGGCGTGGCATCTTCAGCAACCGTTTCAACTGCCGACGCGATTGCCGGCTGACCGGCTTGAACGGTTAGAGCGTCATCAAGCTGAAAAACTAATGAATCGCCATTCATCAAATAAAGATCATAGTGACCGTTTAATGAGACATTATCCGGAATAGTTACCTCAATTAGATTGCTGCCGCCAAACTTAACCTGACTACCGGGCACACTATATTCACCAGCCGAGCCAATTAATTTGATTGTGTAATCACTAGAAAAATTATGGCCGTATATAATGAATGTCTGACCCGGGTAAACAGACTTAGGTGAAATAGAAATCGCCGGGTCTGTTTCAACCGCGGCCGCCTGAGTGAAATAATGAATCTCAATGGTGTTAAAACAATCATCGGACAATTTTACCGTGATTGGTGCGTTCGAATTTTCAGGAAGCACCACATTTATCAGGTTATCGTCCCAATTGGCTACGCTAACCTTTTGATCTCCAAAATAGACTTCTTTTATAACATCGCCAAAATAGTTACCTTCAATTTTCACCAACTGGATATAAGGATTATCATCATTGAGCGACACAGCTTCAATTACAGGTTTAACTTGATAATAACCTATGGTAGCCGAAAAATATTCATAATTATCGCCATACTCGTAGGCGCCGTTATAGGTTGTTCCGTAATAAAAATACCCTCTAACCACAATCATATTAATACTGGAAGTAAAATACGATGGCGCGATTACTTTTATCTCGGTATCGGACCAAGACGTAATAGTTGCCGGCACGTCATAAAAATAAACATTGGCCCTTGAACTGTCCGTTCCAAAAGTATGGCCGGTGATGGTTATTTCCTGGCCGGGAGAGATTACGGCGGGCGCAAAATTCACCAACACGGGGCCCGGGCGCCTTGCCGGCCAATAAGCTTCCGCATTGCTTGCTATCATTAACCCAAGGGTTAAGGTAAACAAGATAAAAAAATAAAATTTTTTTCATAATACTGTATAATTTTATAACTTACTATGCTCGTCAATTATTCGCTATCCCGGTATTAATAATTATGTACAAACCTTATATTTCCAGCCTTGCCAGTCATAAAAAAATTGGAACTAAAATGTTAGAAAATAACAATCTAACAAATTAATGGGATCAGTTTGTGTAAATTTTTCTGTCGCCGCCTCATAATGCCTCGCCCCATAAAAAGCATGGACAACATCTAATGAAATTTTAAGATGATTTTTTAATGACTAATTTGTTTCCTACCTTTAATTTCGTCGATTCTTTGATTAATATATTTTTCGGGGTTAAAATTATCTAACCCAACATCTTTTAAAGTCAACCCATCTGCCACTGATTGTTGTTGAATCATAGATATTATTTCCATATAACCATATAATTTTCCGATAACAAAAGTATCGTCCTTATGATTCTTATTAAATTCCATCAATTCTTTAATAACGCTTTCCAGATATATCTTTAGGTCCTCCCCTAAAATTTTCAAATATGATTTATATTTATTGTCATAATTGTTATCTAGCATGTTTTTCTATCCTTTCTTTCAAGATACCACTCTTAATATTGGCTTTTTCTTGATTATTTAATAAATGAGTTTTCCATTGATTTAATTGACCCTGAATGTCTCGCTCTGTCTTATTCGCAAAATCATCAATATACTTCTCAGGATTAGCCAACTTATCAATATGCTCCTCAACATTCTTCATATGGCTGGCAACGCTATCAACAAGCTCTCGGTCTGTCCTATTAACATAATTCTTATATTCCCCAAAATGTTTACCGCCATTCTTGGCCACATCATACGCCTTATCAGCTGACTTGATTATATTTTTAATCTCGCTGGCCTTAACATATATTTTAACCCCGGCTTCAGCAACTTTAGCGGTTATTCTCTTAACCATGCCTAACCCCGCTACTCCTGGGATAAATATGCTACCGGCATCCAGTCCTAGATTGGTCCATTCGGAGGTATCCACGCTTCCGTTAGTGATAAACTGATAAACAATGTTTCCTAAATCATAAAGCGTAAAGCCTATATCAATAATAAAATCAAATAATTCGCCGTCAGGATCAACATAAACAATCGGATTATTTAATGAATAACTATAATTATTCAAAGACTGCGGACGGGCTAAAAGTTCTAAGGCTGAAACATTATTTTCTTGCTCTAACTCGCCGGAAGAAGCAATTTTAAAGGACACGGGGTCTATTCTGGTAAACCTGCCTATATCCTGCGCATAGTACCTCGCTCCGGCATAAGTCAAATCAGTTTCTTCATCCAGTTCGTGTCCGGTGAACCCAGCACCACTTTTTAGGTATTTAAATTTTAAAGACCAATTCGTTTTTTCAACTCTTTCTTAGCATTTCCATGCTGTTTTAACCTTTGCTCTCTACTTCTGGCCAGTCTTTCTTCTCTATAGGCTTCATAGTATATCAAAATCCAAGGTGTATATCTTTTTGTTGAAAATATTTTGCCGCTATTATGCTGTTTTAATCTATTGGAAAGTTTACTGGTAGAACCTATGTAGATTTCATTTTGTTTTAGCTTGCTTATCAATATATAGACATAATACATATTGCTTAATTACTAACTTAAAAAGTGGTGCTGGGTAAAACGCCTGTTGGTTTCTCCAGCAACTTCTTCCTCTATTCTTGTTCCGCCATAAGGGTAGTAATCATAGGTTGCCGTGATATTGCCATCGGCGTCCGTCATTATGGAACTGGAACCAAGGTGGTCGGAAAAGATTAAACTAATACATAAAAGTGGTGTGGGGATAGAAGGTAGCTACAAAACCTGCTCGAGATAATTAAGATGGTTTAAAGGTTTTTAAAAAACTTTATCTAAGGAATTCTGTAATTTTATTGCGTCTTCCCATGAATAGGCGGTCAGAACATGAATCTCCTTATGATCAACTATATCGCAAGCAACTTTAAATATCTTTTTAAGACTAGCAAATTCTGAATAACTAACAGTTAGCAAGAAAGATTTTTTCTCTAATAAAGAATGAATTTTTTTCTTGATAATTCTAATTTCTTCTATATCAAGTTTTGTTTTTACTATAAGTTGGTCTAAACCGAAAGCCGACATAGGAATATCTATAATCCTATCAAATAGATTTAACTCATCCTCTGAAAATTCCAATTCTAATAATTTATTATTATTTATCAACTTCATAATTTATTATTTTAAATTATTAAAATAATCCCTTCCGTCAGTAGGCACTAAGGCTGTTCCTTGATCCGTACTACTCGGATCATAAATAACTACTGATTTTGTCTTATCATCCCAATAAGCTACTCTGCCCTTTTCTAAATTTTTAACCTCCGTTGGATTATCTAAAACATTTTTTACTTTCTTTGCAAAATCAGTTTGTGTTTCCACTCCAAACTCATTTTTATGTTTTTCATAAGCATGGCCATTAGCAATATTTTTAGAAATATCAGAACTCTGCTGTGATTGACTAGTGGCTTTTGATGAATCAGTTGCCTTTGGTTTACTAGCCGCATTAGCCTCGCCGCTGTTCCCAGGATCAGCCTTGCCGGTAGCGGTATTAGTCTGTTTAGACTGGACTTTCTTGGTGGCGGTATCTATTAGCACGGTCTCACCGGCAGTCAGGGCGACTCCAGCTCCCGTGGTCATGGCGTTATCCATATGCTGATCGCCAGCCTCTGTGTCGCCTTCCATGTAAGAACCGGCGGCCGCGCCTGTTTCCGAGGCCATATAGGCGCCGCCAACTGCCGCTGAAATGGTTGTAATGACAGCTGGTATATTGGCGACAAGCCACACAGCACCATAATATAGGGCCGCAAAAATAGCTATTCTACCGTCAGGATCAATATACTTGATCGGATTATTTCTGCCGTAGGCATACTCATTTAATTTTTGTGGGTCGATTTGATAACCGTAAGGTACGTAAGCGCTTAATTCATCGGCCTGAGTAAACCTCCCCACCCCAGCAACATAATACCTCGCTCCGGCATAAATCAGATTAGTTTCTTCATCCAGCTCATGTCCGGTGAAACGCCTGTTGGTCTGGGCGCCAACTTCTTCCTCAATCCTTGAGCTTCCATAAGGATAATAGTCATAGATAGCGATAATATTACCTTGTTCATCGGTCATGACAGATGACGAACCCAGGTGATCTCCAAATATCAATGAGATGACATTCTGGCCATTTTCTTTCTTTACTTGCCCTAAGCGCTGATTCCCAAAAAACAGATGTTTGGTGGTAGAGGTAGGCGAGTCGTAAGCTTCATCCAGGTATTCATACTCAAGGTACTGGTTAGGATAAACTGTCTCGGTGATGACGTTATCCTGGCCGGTTTCATCCGTAACCTTTTTGTAAACCCTTTGGCCGGACTGATCATAGCCAAAGACGGAAGTTAAAGTCTGCTCTAGGTTTTGGGCTTTGGAGAGCCTGTCCTGGTAGTTATACCAGTATCTCTGGGCGGGATCTTGTTTTAGGTTGCCGTTGTTGTAGTAAGTGTAATTATTGCCATTGATTGTCGTGGCCTGGTAGGGATTATTGTTAACGTACGAATAGTCGCCGATGTCGGATTTATTGATGATATTGCCGATAATATCGTAAGCGTAGGTCTGGACGTAATCTTCGTTATTGGCCGAGTCGGTGACGGTGGCGGAAGTCAGGCGGTAGAGATCGTCATATTCGTAGACTGTGGTTTTAGCTAAAATGGTGGCGGAAGAATCGGTTAGGCTGATGATGTTGCCAACGGCGTCGTAAGCATAAGTTAAATCCTGCAGGTTATCCTGCCCGTTAAGCGTTACTTTTTGCGTCAGACGGTAGGCCTGTAAAGGGTCAAAAGTATTCTCCGTCACCGTACCGTTAGTATAGCTAATTTCCGCGATTTGTTTAAGCGGCGAATAGCTGACGTCTTCAATAACGCCGGCATAGTTCTGGCCGTCTGCGGAGATCGCCAAACCGACTGGCTGGCCCAGGGTATTAAATTCATAGGCGACAAAGTATTCTTCCGGCGCGAGGTAATGGATTAAAGACGGCTGGCTGGTTAAGGTGTAGTTGTAAGCCATGGCGGCCGCGGTAAAGTCTGAGTTGCTGAGCTCGCTGGTCACCCGGCCCCAAATATCGTAGCCGTACTCCCTGCGCCAGTTGCCGTTAATTTCCACTTTAGAAAGGCGGCCAATGGCGTTTGGCCCGCCATCGTAAATATAAGAAACGTACTGATCCTGTCTGGCCGTATTCCTTTCAAAGAGCAGGCGGTTCAGGGCGTCGTATTCATAAGCCGTTACTTGGCCCTCGGGATCGCTTTTACCAACCAAGTTGGATGCGTCGTCGTATTCATAAGCCCAGACGCCAAATCCATCATTGAGCTGAGCCCGATGCATTTCTTCCTGGCTGATCAAGCGGCCCAAAGAATCATACTCAAAATTTCTTTCGTTGCCTTCCGCGTCAATGATTTTGGTGATTTTATTCAGGTAATTATAAGCGTAATGAGTGGCATAAACCTGGCCGTCCAGATATTCATCAACCCGCACCAGCTGATTGTAAGCGTCTTTGTATAATTTTTTCTGATGGCCTTCGGGATCGGTGATAAGCACGTTCCAGCCGTCATATTCGTAGGTGGTCATAAAATTACTGGTGGAACTATGGAAGGTTTCTGAGATAACGCGATCCAGGCCATCATAGGTATAGTAAGAGTATGGCTGAGTGCTAGGGCTAAAATCTGGTTCCATAAAAACCAAGCCGGCTTCCACATAAGGTATAGTTTTTCTTTCCAAACGGCCGGCCATATCATACCTTAAACTGACTACGAGATAATCGCCGCTTAAGGATTCTTCACGCGTTTGCACCTGGCGGCCCAGGCCGTCAAAATAAGTGTAAACATCCAGCCAGTTGTTTAAATCAATCCTGTTGGATTGTTTTACCCAAGACGGAGTTTCAGCGTCATGATATTCATAAGACTGCATCACCAGCAAATTGCCCGGATCGGCCGGATTAGTGCGCCTGACTTCAGTCAAACGCCCGAAAGCGTCGTAGGACCTTTCTTCAATCAAACCGTTGGGATCTTCGCTGCGGGTGATCTGGCCGGTGGCCAGATCATACTCGGTTAAAACCGTCTGATTAAGATGATTGGTGGTTGCGGCCGGATAATAATTATCGTCATCGTAAGTTATGGCGGTCACCTGCCCCAAAGGATCTTCTTTTTGGGTCACCAGGCCGTAATCGTTAAAAGCGTAATCATATTCCATCTGGCCGATCATTAAGTCTTCCTTGGTCAGATTGCCTGTTTGCACCTGGCCGTAAGCCAGGCCGTCGTAATAGATTTGCTGTTCGGTGGATTCCTGCATTTGCGGGTCGGTCACGGTTTGCTTTTTCAGCGCCTCCTCCAGATAGCCGGCCTGGCTTTGGGCGTATTCGTAAGTTATTTCTTTAGAGTCGCCTTCGTCATCCACATACAGGCCGTTTTCGTAAGCATAAACTTCGCCCAGTTGGGTTGTTGCCAGCAAATTGCCGTTGCTTAAGGAATAGGTGTATTCGGTGGTGGTAATTTTGGCGTTATCAATGGTGCTGCCGGCGTCAAAAATGATAAAGCTGTCCGCGCCCGCTGACCATTCGCCGGCCGCTCCTTCTTCGCCTTCGTCATCCCAAAACCTTAAACGCCAATAATACGTGGCGCCGTCATAAGCCAGAGCGTCGCCGCCGTAAGTTATGGCGGGAGTGCGCTGGCCAAGCGGCAACAGCTCCGGCAGTAAAGTTTTGCCGCTGTCCCACAAGGGATCGTTAAAACTGCCGCCCTCGGCAATCACCTGCAGTTGGTACCACTTGGCGTAATCCGGTTCATTGGCGTCGTAATAAACTCCGGTAAAGTTGGGATAATGGGTGTAAACGGCGATCGGGTTTGTTTGGCCTTCGGTTTCCAGAGCCATGGGCTGATACGGCGGGACGTTTTCCGGCACGGTATACCACACGGTCAAATATGGCGCGAATTCGCCCCCGGTTTCCGTGGTTTTAAAAGTAACGTAATTAAAATTACTATTACCACCAGCCGGCTCAACATCTTCTAAATCATGGCCTTCCCTAACGCCCAGCCTGGTCCAGCCGTCCAAAGAAATCCAGGCCAAACCCTCTTGATTCAAGGGCAGTTCATTATATTCACCCAAAGTTATGTCATTAACGGCCAAATCAGCGGAACCTCTGACCGCGCCATGGACGGCGCCGCAGTTATCATAATCCGCGGTAACCAAAGTGGCGGTGGAAGCCTGATCCGTTTCCACTAAGCTGATGTAGGCATTGTCATCCGAGTCCGAATAAATCGGGTAAAAAGACAAAGTAGCGCCGGTTACGGTGGCAATATCCGGCAACTGGCTGGTGTTAAAAGGCAAAAACATTCTGCTAATGGTATAAGAATTCGTCACTACTGGCCGGTAACGATCAGAGGCCGCGCTCATATCGTTCCTGACCGGGTAAGCGTGTTCCCCTATGGCAGAATCATGCGCGGTATTCCAGGTATCCCCATCACGAATTTCAACATAGCCGTCGCTCGGTGGCAGTTCAAAACTTAAGACCGCGTCTGTCCTGACGGGATATTCAGCCTGTTTAAGCCAGTCCAACGGCAAATTCTTGATCAAGTACCACTGGCCGTTTTCATTGGTTAAGGACAAGACCACGGCTTGCGCCCGACGGCTGGCATCTTCCATCAGCGCCGGCCAGATATAAATCGCCTGATTGTTTTGCGTGATTTTAATGTTGTCCAAAGTGTCGTAGCTGACGTCAGTTAAACTGCCGGAAACGCTTTGCGTTTGACCGGTAACATCCGTAAAATCAAAAACGGCGTCTTTAACATTGTTTAGCCTGAACTTAAGCGCCACGGTTTTAGACTCAGGAGATAAATTATTAAAGACGGATAAATCTTGAAAAACCACTTCCTCCTTTAAGGACAGGTTAGTCAAGGTCAGTTCCAGATCAACATCCTTGCCAAAAACACCGGCGTATGCCACCTGACGATTCGCCTCAGGGCCGCTGGCCATTAACTGCCCCCGGCTAAGCCCGCTGTAGGCTAAAACTAAAGCTTGTTCAGCCTGATCAGTAGAGGTCATAACCGCCGGCGCCAACTGTATCAGATTATTCTTAAGGCTGAAATTAATGGTTGACTCATCATTCAATGCTTCCGGCAAACTCGCCTGATAATCCGCTTTAAACATTTGCCAGCCAAAAGCTGTCTGATTTAAGGTTGGATCAATGGTTTGCCAGGCGTTATTTTCGTCCAAATAATTATTCGGTTCCTGATTGACTTCCAGACTATAAAGCGACTGGCCGTTTTGCTGGCCCTGATAAACGGTCTTAGAGTATTTTGACTTTAACTGGCCGACTTCCCCGCCCGCCTGATCATTGCCGGTTGAGTTTGCTTGAGGCAATCTGGCCTGCTGGCGGTTATGGTTACCGCCGAAATGATCCAAATTTTCCACCAGCACGTCTTCCGTAAAGTCAAAATTGGTGGCGCTGTCTAATTTCACAAAAGTTCTGTCATTGCCCAAATCTTCCACGTCCCATTTGTTGATTGTCTGGCGCAGGAGCAAAAGATTCTCCCCCTGATCCTGATAAATTTCCTGGCGGTACATTTTGCCCTTTTTGGCAATATGGTCCTCAAACTCGCCGTAAGCCTGGCCGTTAATCCCGCCGCCCTGGTGATAATAGGATTTTATAACTTTTTGGCCGCTGGCAGGTACATTGGGAGGGGTTGGCAAAGTGTATTGGACGGTTAAATAAGGATCAGTCTCCGCGCCATGTTCGGTAGTATATGAATGAAGATAATTAAAATTAAATGCTCCGACGCTGGGAGGCGCGACATCTTCAATGTCATGTCTTTCCCTTAAGCCGAACTTTGTCCAACCAGATTTATTAATCCAAGACAGGCCTGTTGCGTCTAAAACAAAATTATTATATTCATTCAAAATAACATCATCAAAATCTAAAACCCCGCCCGTTTCCGGATTATGCACGCTTCCGCAATTATCATAATCATCTACCTCTAAAGCATTAACAGAAGCCTGGCTGGCTTCCACTAAATACATCGCTCCGTTATCGTCATCATCCATTATCCAAGGGAATAAAGAGATGGCGGCCGTATCTATTTGAGCATTTTCGGGTAAAATACTGGTATCATAAGATAAAAAGGACCGAAAAATAGCAAAACCCCACGGACTATGCCAGTTGGCTGAGGCTTCCAAACCGCCATAAATACCATTACCTGCTGTTGAATTATGAACATAGTCCCAATCCTCTTCCGGTACATCAATCACCCTAACCGCGCCATCGCCACTAGAGGCTTCCAAACTAATAATAGAATCGGTTCTTACCGGAAAGCTGGCTTCTTTAAGCCAATCAACTGGCAAATGCTTAATTAAATACCACTGGCCGTTTTCCTCGGTTAAGGTAACATTTACAGCCTCGGTTTTATTTACCGCATCTTGTATGATGGCCGGGCGGATATAAATAGACTGACCATTTTTAATAATTTTAATGGCGGTAGCGGTTTGATATTCCGCGCCTGTCATAGCTCCGTCTATGGTCTGAGTTTGTCCTGTAATATCGGTTAAATAAATGACTGATTGATTTAGACCGTCAAGCTTAAATTTAAAATCAACTGTTTGCGCCTCAGCCGGAATATTATTTAGAATGTTTGAATTCTTAATCACCGTCTCTTTTTTAAGAGAGGTGTTGGTTAACGATATTTCTAAATCAACGTTCGCGCCCAAAGCATTAGGATAAACGAGCTTTTTATCTTGCCAGATACCAGACTCTACTAAATTGCCCTGGCTTTCTTGGTTGGTATTTAATATTTGAGTTTGGGCTTGATCATTCGCGTACGATATATCTTTGACGTTAAATTGCAACGAATTATTTTTATAAGTAAAATTTATCGTTGAGTCATCATTTAATTCACCGGGTAAAATTACCTGATAATCGGCCGTATTCATTTGCCAGCCGTGGGCTGAGGCTTTAAGACTAACGTCAATTTCCTGCCAATTCTGATTTTGATCCTGATAATGTACTGGCTTTTGCCTGCTTTCCAACTTATAGACTTTTTTACCTTCGGGATTTACTCCATCGTAAAAAACTTTATGATAACGGTCCCTTAAACTGACAATTTCCGTTCCAGCCTCTAAAATACCAAGACTGCTTTCTTTATGGCCATCAATAATTTCCATATCTTTATTTTCATTATCAATGACCCCTGCGGCATTTTGCAAGTTACCATTATCTATGGCGTCTTGCGCTACCTCTTTCCGAATCACTTCATGAAAACCGGCAAACTGATTTTCCAAAGGATCGCTGGCGTCAAGGTAATAATGGCCGTCGTAATATTCGTAACCGGTCACAGTCTGGTTGCCCAGGCCATCGTTAACAGTGACGCTCTCTACGGTTTGCAAAATGAACGGCAGATGCTGGTTGCGGTAATTGCCTTCTCCATCCTGAATACGGGCGGAAGACTTATATGTCAGGGTTGTTTCCCCGCCATAACCGTTATCAATGGTTGACAACAAATCCGGTTTGCGGCTGTCGCCCAAATATACGTGTTGTTCAATGACCATGGGATTTGGTTCATAAACATATCTTTGAACCACGTCGGTGCTGCCATCGGCGTTAATATCAAATAATCTGACGCCCAAATCCTGATAATTAAAATTTAGGTGATGATTGACAAACAAAGTCGGCATTTCCCACGAATCATCCATAACCCAATCACTGCCGTTATTAATGTAAACGTGCTCATGCAACTCATCATTATATTCATAAGACTCAACAACATCAAGCAGACCGTCATTGTTAATATCAGACAATCTAATGCAGCCGTATTCCCAGGGGCCGCCAGGCAAACCATCGGAAAACAGTTCATCCGACCAGCCGTCGCCGGTATTCAAATAAATGCCGGGGTCTCCGTGTACAACTGAACCCCATTGTTTAATTAAATCAGCCAGACCGTCGTTATTAACGTCAATAAAAAACATGCCTTCCTGCCAACTTTCATTGTTAAATATCTCATGATTCCAGTAGCCTGCACCGGACCAGGTGCTGTCTCCGTTATTTAAATAAATCAGAGCGTTCCATTGATTGTTCCCCTCAGAGTGATTCTGCAAAAGATCGCCCAAACCGTCACCGTTAATGTCAGTCACAAAATTAGGGGCGTAAATCGGGTCGGGCAAATTATCGCTCCACTCGTTGTTTAAAGACCAACGCTGGGCCGCCGGCGTATTTAATCTGATATGAGTTTCCCCGCCGCGCTCGTCAATAAAATCTATCAACTGGTCGCCGTTAATGTCGGAAAAAAATCCCAAATCCAGTGGATTAAAAGGCAGGCTGTTTTCGCCATAATAGTCGTTCCAGGCTTGGTCATTTTTGGTATTCAAATAAGCGGAGCCTACTTTGGCGTAATCGGTCCAGCCGTCGCCATTGGCCTCAACCGGCCCACCGCCGTAAGTGCGGGTATAATCCATTTCGCCTAAATAAGATATCGTCGGCTGGTTCCAATTATCCGTGTCATCCAGCCATTCATGCGATCTTGTCTGATAGGTAAAAGTACTGGCCGGCAGGCCCTGCCACTGATTATCGGCATAGTCAAACCTTTGAATTGATGATAATAAATAAGTCAGATCATTCTCGCCAACAGTGTAATCCAAAACAAACTTTCTTTCGTTAAGGCCGTCAACCAAAACCGTAATCTCGCTCACCAGATATTTGGTGTAAGCGGCAAAGTGCGGCATATAACTTAAGTGAGGCACGATTCTTTCGTCCTGCTGATCCGGCGTAGAATAAAACGGCTCAAAGCGGACTTCCGCCGGCCCGTCCGTTTGCTCATGTCCGGTATATTTGATGTTTTTGGGATAAATCTGTCCGTCTTCCTTGTAATATTCAAAGCTGAGATAATTATCGTTGGTATCCCTGACTTCCCCGAGCAGCCAGCGGTAAATTATGCCGGCGTCTTCGGGATTATCCTGTCTGGCCGCAGGCTCCGTGCCAAAAAGAAAAGTCTGGCCAGATTTGCCCGTGACCCGCCAGGATTCGTCATCCAAAAATTCAATCAGTAAAAAGGCTTCTTCCGCTTTGGCGCCGTACAGGCCGTGAGTTTGGTCGCTTAAATCAACGGGCTTAAGTTCCATGGACTGGCCGTTTAAAACCAGCGTGAATTCATTGGCCGTATACAGTTCGTTGGACTTTTTGGCGCTTCTGACAATATAGCTCTGGCTTAAGCCCCAGCCAAAGCCGGCCAAGGAATCATAGTTTGATTGATGGCTGTTGTAGTTTAAGGATAATTGGGGCGCCAAGCCGGCGCGGCCCGGTGGCAGATCCAGCTGATAGCTATAAACCGCCGCGCCGCTGAATTGATCCACGTTAAAAGAGCCGGAAAGACCCTTGATGTTCATGTTGCCCAAAGACTGAAATTCCGGATGAAACGGGCTGGACTGAGGGTCATCTTCGTCCAGTTCCAAAGTCCCTTGATCGCCTTCGGCCGGCGCCACAGCCTCTGCTTGATTTAATTCAATGGGCGCGGCTTGAGCCGGGGTTTCTTTGGCCGCCTCAATGGCTGTTGATTCATCGGCTGATTCTGACGCCTGAACCGCCTCGGCCGCGTAAAGCAGGCCGGTATTGCTTAAAATACAGGCAACGGTTAAAATAACGATCAATGTTTTTTTCATAAAATTATCCGGTTAATTTTATTTAAGTTTAAAAATTATAAAAAATTAAAGCTACCTGTGATTAAACAGGCTGGCAATGCCCAAAACGATGAATAATGAGAGAAGTTCCATATATTTTCAATAAAGCAATAAATCAAGAAAACAATTAAACAAATTTTATATTATTACTTAACGAATTGGTTGGTTGATTATTAAATTTCTTGATTTTTTGTTTTATTGATTCCTTGATTTTAGCGTCCGGAGGGAATCAACCTGCTCCAGGGTCAGCTTAAGCAAGTAAGTTCCCTCCGCGCTTTTCTTTTTAAGGAACAAATTATTGAGTCAGGCGTTGCCCGTTACGAGTTAAAAGATTTATAATTTCAGATTTATCATCTGCTTGTTTCCAGCAACTCTTAACTCATAACTCTTTCTATTTCTCTTCTACCGGTACTTCTTCAATAGTGATGTTTTCTTCCGCCAGTTCCTCCTGCTTGGTTTCCTCTTTTCTTTTGCCGCCGCCAAGCATGTTCAATTCCCCGGCTATAATTTCGGTTTTGTAATGCTTCTGTCCAGCCTTATCGTCCCAACTGCTGGTCTTTAACCTGCCTTCCACATAAACTTTGCTGCCTTTGGTCAAGTATTTATTGGCCACGCTGGCAATTTTGCCCCAGGCCACCACCGGATGAAACTCCACGCTTTCTTTTTTTTCCTTGGTTTTGGCATCGCGATACACGTAATTGGTGGCAATGGTGAATAAAGATAACTCCGAACCCGATGACAAGGTTTTGGCTATCGGGTCTTTGATTAAATTGCCCAATAGCACCGTTTTGTTAACGTCCATGTTTTTCGCCTTTCTTTAGCCATAAAGCGAACGACCAACGGGAGTTCTACTTTATGGCGTTTTAATTAATTAACCTTTTTGCCAAGCAAAACTTGACAAATTTTTATTTCCTCCTATAATGTTCTTGAAGGCTGTCTCCAAAGCTTTACGCTGAGGAGAACGCCATCAAAATCGCTTTTCGCCAACTGCTCCCTTTTTGGGAGCTTTTGGTTTGCCTGATAAAAGGTTTAGAATTTTCCCGCCTAAACGATTATCAGACGGATTTTTCGGACCCTGGCTGCTCAAGGAAGGGTCAAGCTCCCTAAGCATTTTATGCAAATAATAACGGTGTCTGATTCTGGCGATCAGGTTTTTTGACCTCTCGTTAAAATGGAGTTTAGAGCCCATAAATAGCGCGATTATCCGCCTTGGAGCGCTTAAAAACTCTGATAAGACCCAGGTAAATTTCGTAGATCCAGCCTCTAAAAGTCATATTTTTCGCTAATTCAGGGAAAATCAATTAAAAATATGCTTTTTTTATTTTTGATCTTGATCCGACGCCTTGGCAAAATTACCCGCTTCCCCTAAAATTTTATAAATTTACTTTCGGGCGAGCGTGCAAAATACCCTGTAAAAGACGCTGGATTTATTAGCGACGGCCTTTGTTTTTTATTTTATGATTAGCTAATACCAGCCATTTAAGAATGCGCGGCGACGGCGCTTTTTTTTGCGCCGTCGCTTTCGTCTGTAATTAGATTAGCAAATCTACGGCGACTGTCAAATGCCTCGCATTTTTGGCAACAAAAAAACGCCGAACTAAGACTCGACGGATTTTTGATTTTAGGTGGTGCAGTATTCTTGACTTAGTTCGAACGCATTTCGCCCCGCCCTGGCGGGGCGAGGAAGTCTCCCCGCTAAAATTTGGAAAGGCGGCGCCGGCCCGCCGAAGCCCCGTCACAGGCGGGGAGCCGCACCGCTGACAATTTCAAGTTTTTCTTTGGCGGCAAAATGACTTTGAGCACAAAGCACACAACTTAATTCTTAACATATTTTTTAAACAGATTATGCAAATGTTTACCTTTACTTACCAGTTCATCACTCTCCAATTTTTGGAGTTCGTACAACGGCACAAACTCTCGATACAATTCTGGCATTTTAAGAATTTCAATCAGTTCATACTCTACCCATTTGTCATAGTCCAAAGGATATGTTCGTTTCGAAATAAAAAGCGCTTGCAAAAATTCCTGGCACGCATCATGCAAGCGCTTGAACGCCTGAAAATACAGACCCCGTTTTACGTACAACTCTATATGCTCAATATTGTTCAAACAAAATTTCTCGGTCTCTTTCAGGCGTTCATTGCGAAGCGTTGCGTTATAGTACGGAACAAACTTTTTTTTTGCCAAATCATAAGCGGTTCCTCGCTTAAAGACTGGTTCGCAATACACGAACGAGTGTCCAAGTTCTATTTCAAATTCTCCCGGTCCGTCTGTCCATGATCGCTGTTTTAGTTGAGGGTTCAGCGTTCGTATGTGAAGACCAATATCAAAAAAGCGTCCGGTATCAGGCTTATCTTTCAGACCTTCAAGGATAGACGGTCCGACAACATCAAATTCGTTGGAGAGCGTATCTATTGCTTTTGGATTTTCTACAAAAACATCAACGTCAATATCTGCATCGAAAGAACCTTGGCCACGCAATACCGAACCAACGAGCGTTATGGCCAACGCCTCTTCTTTTTTCTTAAAATACTCTACTGTTGCCTCAAACGCTTCTTGATGAGATTGCGTTGGAAATTTAAAGTTCATAAAAAAATTTCTTCCCCCCAAAATGCGAAACCGTGAATTCGTTTTTACCCCCAAAATTGAATACCAATTAGTCGCCGAGTCCGCCGAAAAGGCGGATATACTCCGCGAGGCGAACCAAAACTCTTTGACTTTTCCTACGTGGTGCCGCGGGAGAGAATCGAACTCTCACAGTATTGCTACTATTGGATTTTAAGTCCAACGCGTCTGCCAATTCCGCCACCGCGGCCTGAATTTAACAGGTTTATTTTTTCCTCTAACGAGTGACCCGCCTTTGGCCAGGCGACCTTATCCTTAAACTGCTGAGCTTAATGGAGCGAGTGACCGGATTCGAACCGGCGACCTTCTCCTTGGCAAGGAGACGTTCTAGCCAACTGAACTACACTCGCATTGATTTAATCTTTAGCGATTATAGCAAATCGGGCAATTTTGTAAAGTCCTTAACGATCCTTAAAAATACCGTAAAAAATCATCAGGCTCATTCAGCTCAAGCAAGGTACTTAAACTCAACTCCGTTGGGTTTTGCCCAGGCTTACCCGACCTTCTCTTTGAAAACAAAATACCTTGATCCGCTTCTATATACGCTTAATTACCCCGGCGTCAGCATCAATAACAATGGTCTCGTCGTCTTTTAAAATTTTGGTCGCATTGACCGTACCCACGATACAAGGAATCTTGAGTTCGCGGGCGATAATGGCGGCGTGGGACAAGAGGCCCCCGCGGTCGGTGACGATGGCGCCGGCCCGTTTCATCAGCGGCAAGTAGTCAGGCGAAGTTTCCTCGCAGACTAAAATATCCCCGGCCGAAAATTTACTTTTGCCAATCTCGACCAGCTTCACCGATCTGACTTTGCCCCTAACCCGACCCCTAAAGGCGCAAACGCCGCTTAAGCCATGATGGCCGGCAAGCAGGATAAAATCATCCAGCTTCACCAACGCGGGCAACAGGCGGTTGTAATCGGAAAAACAGATTTTTTTGTCCGGCCAGACTCGTCCTGCGCCGCCTCTATGAGGCTGGTGCGGGATGAAAAATTCAAAATAACCGGCCAGATAATCATTAATAAACTTGGCCTTGAGCGCGCGCTTAAGCTTTTGCTGGATGGCCCTGTCTTTGACCAACAAGTGAGCGGCCGCCCGTTGGACAATTTTAGCGACGGCCTGATTTTTTTCCGAAAAATGCCAGCGCTTAAAATCAGACTTAAAAAAAATCGGCCTGGTAGTAGCTTGGCCCATTGATAAAAGATTAAGGCCGCCCTGGACTATCTCGCCAATAATGCCCTGGGGCTGAATCATAAAAATAGAAGCCCAGAGGGTCACCTCGCTATGCGGCACGATTTCTAAATTATACTTGCTAAAATCCACTGACTGCCCGTCCAGCCACTTGAGCGCCTCGCTGACTGTTTTGCCTCTCATTCTTAATTTTGGCAAAGCCGCATCTTGGGGCACCAGCCTAAAAGCGCAAAAGCGGTTTTTGTTCTTTTTAAGATAAGTCAAAAATTCGGGCTGACGACGGGCTACTGTTTCAGCGGCGAATTTATCCGGCCTATCGTACCTTAAACCAATGGTCTTAAACAAAACTTCCAGCCGCTCGCGTTTTTTGTTGTCCTCTGCCCTAAGTCCGTGAGTCAGCTGATGGTTGATTTGCTGATACCATTCGCTTAAAGAAAATGATTTATTATCAACGATGACCCTGGACATAAAAATATTCTTTATTCTTCATGCTTAATTCATAATTCTTTATTTATCAATCTCTGCCACCTTATTTTTAGAAGTTAAACCCTTAATAATTTCCACCTGGCTTTTTGACACTTTATAATATTTTGCCAGCATTTCAATTAATTCCTTATTGGCCCGGCCCTGAACCGGCGGCGATTTTAACTTGACCTTCAGGTCCCCCTCTAAAGACTCTTCAATATGTTGAAAGCTGGATTTAGGAATGACTTTGACCTTGATTTTCATATAAGGGATGATTAAATTAATTCTGTTGAAAAAGTTTAGGATTACAGGTAATTGTTTTACGCATACGGATTAGCACTTTGGTTCTTAATAATAATGATTTGGGCGTTCTAAGTTGGTGGCA
>Ga0209211_10001322_pt1 | contig 47354 bp, 63 predicted proteins | sample RifGroA2_FD_183992 | JGI IMG/M metagenome (GOLD analysis project Ga0209211, IMG submission 183992) | Groundwater microbial communities from Rifle, Colorado, USA - Groundwater A2 (SPAdes) (version 2) | ecosystem: Environmental > Aquatic > Deep subsurface > Groundwater | place: Rifle, Colorado...
GTACTATGTCCATGTGTCCAAACGTATCTTATTTATCGATGGAGAAAACTTCCTCCCTTGACGCGTGTATAGTCCGGTCTTAAGTCGATATGACCAACATCGCCCCACCTATCCCGCGGCTCCGCGATCTTTCCAGTCCCCCAAAGCAATTGTATTACCGAGGTACGTGGGACGAGGCGCTTTTTACCAAATGTGCTGCCGTGGTAGGCAGCAGACGGATGACCCAGTACGGTCGGATGGTAGTAGAAAAATTAGTACCCCAACTCGTGGAAGCGGGATTTACCATCGCCTCCGGTTTTATGTACGGCGTGGATCAGGCCGCCCACCGGGAGTGTCTTGAGTGTGGCGGCCGGACGATTGCGGTATTGGGGTGGGGTATGAACTGGAACGGACTGGATCGTGAGGACAAAAATTTGATGGAAGAGATAGAAAAGAAGGGTCTCGTTCTTTCGGAGTGGGAGGAGCAAAAACCGGCGCTCTGGACATTTCCCCAGAGAAACAGGATCGTTGCGGCAATCTCCCAGGAACTGTATGTGGTGGAGGCTGCCGAGAAAAGCGGTGCGCTTATTACCGCGCGCATCGCCCGCACGCTCAAGCGGACCATATGGGCGGTTCCCGGGCCCGTTACTTCCAAAACATCAGAAGGGACAAATCAACTTTTAGCTGATAATCTCGCACGGATGTGGTTGCCGGTGCGCGGCGCGCAAAAGAACGAAACAGCAGTTACCAATCCGCTTGTCCGGCTTTTGGAAACCGAGCCGATGCATGCATCGGATATCGCCCGCGCGTTGGGAGAGCCCATTGACAAAATCGGCGCGCAGTTATCATTATTGGTGTTAGCAGGAGACGTCGTGGAGCGGGAGGGGACCTTTTATGTTAGTTAAGCTTACATCGGTGGCGCACGTGGGGCTCTCAAGCGTTCCGGTTGACGTGGAAGTGGACGTGGCTGCCCAGGGGTTTCCGGGGTTTACCGTTGTGGGGCTTGCCGGCAAAGCGGTTGAGGAAGCGCGTGAGCGGGTCAAGACAGCGATAACAAACTCCGGTATGGAGTTTCCCGGTAAAAAAATTACCGTGAACCTGGCTCCGGCTGATTTACCCAAAGACGGCGGCGCCTACGACCTTCCCATCGCCATCGGTATATTGGTTGCATCCGGGCAGCTTCTGGTAAATGACACGGTAACCAACGCGGTGTTTTATGGAGAGTTGGGTTTAAGTGGCGACGTGCGGCCCACGAAGGGAGTTCTCCTTGTTGGTTTGTTTGCTAAGAAGCATAAGATCAAGGAGATATTTGTTCCCCAAGGTTCTGCAGCAGAGGCAAGCGTCATTGACGGTATAACGGTTTATCCGGTGAAGAATTTAAGAGACCTTATGGGCCACGTTATGGGCAGCGCGCCGATTGCCCGCCTGAAACGAAAGAAAAAGGAAAAAACAGAGGATGACGTGGTTGAGTTTGATTTGTCCGAAATTGCCGGACAGGAACAGGCCAAGCGCGCGATGACGATTGCCGCCGCAGGCGGGCACAATCTCCTTATGTCCGGTCCGCCGGGAGCAGGAAAAACCATGCTTGCGCGCGCCCTTCCCGGCATTTTGCCGCCGCTGACCCCAGCCGAAGCGCTTGAAGTGACAAGGATTTACTCCGTTGCCGGGCTTCTTTCCTCCGGTACGTCGCTTATGCATGCCCGCCCGTTTCGAAATCCCCATCACGGCATATCTGCTGCAGGCATTATCGGCGGCGGCAGCAATCCTAGCCCCGGAGAAGTGAGCCTTGCGCACCTTGGTGTGCTGTTTCTGGACGAAATGGCAGAATTTCCCCGAAGCGTTTTGGAATCACTTCGGCAGCCGATGGAGGATGGGGTCGTTTCCATCGTGCGGGTGGGTGCACACGTTTCGTATCCGGCGAGCTTTACGCTTCTTGCCGCGGTCAATCCCTGCCCCTGCGGGTATCTCGGGCATCCGAAACGGCCGTGCAGTTGCTCCGAAAAGCAAGTGCGCAAATACCGCTCGCGGCTCTCCGGGCCGATTTTGGATCGCATTGATCTTCACGTAATCGTGCCTTCGGTAGAAACGGAAAAATTAAGCGGACAGGCGGGAAGCGTGAGTTCAAAGACGATGCGGGAGACCGTGATCAGGACACGTAAGATCCAAGAGAAACGGTTTGCCGCCGACGGGTTCTACACGAACTCGCAGATGAAGAATAAACACGTAAAAAAATACTGCGCGTTGGATGGGGAAACGCACAGGATTTTGAAATTGGCGGTTGAGACGTATGATCTCTCGGCCCGGGGCTACTTTCGTCTCATTAAAGTGGCCAGAACGATAGCGGATTTAGCCGGCGCTCCTGCAATCGCTGTCACGCACATGGCCGAGGCGCTCCAGTACCGCTCTGCCATGGGTAACTCATGAAAGCATTCAATAGAGATACAGGAAGAATAGGGGAAGATCTTGCCGGGAAGTTGCTGCAGGAGAAAGGGTATGCGATCATCAAGCGCAATTTTCGGACGCGCTTCGGCGAGATTGACCTCATTTGTAAAGACGGTGATACACTGGTGTTTATCGAAGTGAAAACAAAGAGAGGTTTGGATTTTGGCTCTCCGGAGGAAATGTATACGAAGGGCAAGGCAGAGCGGGTAAAGCGCATGGCATCCGTGTATTTGGAAGGAGGCGAAACCAACTGCAGGATTGATATGGTAGCAATTGTATTGGGAGATGATAATAAGCCGGAGCGCATGACCCATTACCCGAATGTTATATTGTGGTAAACTATAGTTATGGAAAACCAATCTGCCCAAACCCTGCTCGCGTGGACCTCTCCCTCGCGGCTTTTTAAGAAGCGCGACCGTGAGTATTTTGTCAATATCGGTGCTATTGTTTTTCTCCTCTCCATCATTTTAGTTTTTGCCCGGGAGTTTGTGCTCATCGCCGCGGTTTTATCCATCGTATTTTTGATTTATGTCCTCTCAACCGTTCCGCCGGAGGAAGTAAGTCACCGGATTACCAATCTCGGCATCGAGTCTGCCGGGCACTTCTACCGCTGGGAAGAATTAGCTGATTTTTGGCTGGAGGAGCAGTGGGGGCAGACCATGATGGTTGTGCGACCTTACCTCTCACCCCGCGTACTCATCCTTCTGGGTAGCCAGGACCGGGAAAAAGTCCGGGAGCTCGTTGCCAAACATATTCCTTTTCGCTCCGAGCCGGAAAAAACCTGGGTGGATAACGCCGCCTCCTGGCTTACCAAAAAGATTCCTCTGGAAAAACCAAGCGCGTAATATAATTGACAAATGTAATACATTTGTCATACACTATGACCAGAATCATTATCCGTCGTTTGGTATGGAATAAGGTAAATAGCCAGCACATCCAAAAGCATAATGTTACAAAAGAGGAAGTGAGTATTGGCATAGCGAACTCTGTTTATCATAAACAAACATATAACAAGCGATACCTCGTGGTTGGGAGAAGTAATAAAAGGATTTTATCTGTTGTTGTGAGGCAACAGGCTCCCGCGACGTATCTCGTTATTACGGCAAGAGATGCGAGCAAAAAGGAGAGAAGGAGGCTTTATGAAAAAGAAAAAAGTAAGTAATATTCCAACGTTTAAGACGCTTGAAGAAGAAGCGAACTTTTGGGACACCCATAGTTTTACGGAATTTGAAGATGAACTTGAAGATGTTAGCATTGTAGTGCAATTACACCAACCCAAACAGGAAACGTTGGTGTTGCGTTTGCAAAAAAATAGTAAGGATCGGATGAAAAAAATAGCCAGGCACAAGGGCCTTGGGATATCTGCGCTTGCGAGGCTATGGATTTTGGAAAAACTTCATGCGAGCAGCACTTCGTTATCGCCATCGTAACGTATTTTTCTCGCGATTTGTCCCCGTCCGTAGTACAATAAGGCTGTTTCTGCGCCCGTAGCTTAATGGATAGAGCATCAGATTGCGGATCTGACGGTTGTGGGTTCGACTCCCGCCGGGCGCGCAGAAGAATTTTGAAGACAAAATTTTCTGCGTAAACGCACTTAGAACACAAGGGTTTACCCCGAAAATTTTCTTAAAATTGTTCGGGGAGAGGTGCAGGGAATGGCTATCCGGACAGTCCCGAACCCTGTACTGAGCGGTGGGATGCTGGAGCGGTCTAACAGGCTGGTCTCGAAAACCATGCGGGGCGCAAGTCCCACGGGGGTTCAAATCCCTCTCCCACCGCCTAGTACGGGGCGAGTCCCACCCTCTCCGTATTAGAAATTTCTTACGAGCTACGGCGGACGCAGTCCGCAATGTAGATCGCGAAGGAGAGATATGACCATCACGATCTGCGGCAGCATGCATTTTCATGAGGAGATGCGCAAAACCAAAAAAGCGCTTGAAGAAATGGGGCATACGGTGTACGTCCCCAAAAGCATCGACCTTATGGATTCTGCGGGGTACGTGCATCCCGTCGAAGATGAAGAGCGCATTACTGCCAAAATCGAGCACGATTTCATCCGTGAACATTTCCGAAAAATTGAACAGGCGGACGCGATTCTCGTCTTAAATTACGACAAAAAAGGTATAACTCACTACATCGGCGGTAATACGTTTTTGGAGATGGGTTTGGCATTTTGGTTAGGTAAAAAGATATTTCTCCTGGATCCCATTCCTGATATGAATTACAAGACCGAAATGCACGCCATGCAACCGGTTATCCTCAATGGTGATTTAACCAGGATCCGGTAAGTCTGAACTTCCACAACATTAAGCCATGGCTTAATGTTGTGGAGGCTGGTTTTCATCACGGTTTATCCGTTTAAACACAAACTGCCTGTCCGTTTGATAAATGGCTACGTAGGTCGGGTCAGACTGGAGTGATCGGATTATTGTTTCCACATCCTCAACACCTCGATAGTCTTTGATGCCAAAGAAATTATTGGGGTTTTGGCCGTCGCGGCTGTCGATGACGATGTAGTCGGGCGCATGGTCCCAGTAGTTTTTCCGGAGGAGATACACCGGTTGGTGGGCAAATCTGGTCGCGAGGTTATTCTGAGCCATCACAGTCGCGTCTTTGGGAACGTGCGCTACGAGCGCATCAAGGAAGCCAAAGTTTTTGGTATGGGCGTAAAATGCCGGATTGTACGCAAGCCCCAGCGGCCCATGGAGCTTGAATTGGTGGAGATAGATTACCATGACGATAAGTAAGACCGCGATGATGGGTCGGTGCCACTTTTTTAGCGCCATCACGGTTGCATACCCCAAAATCGGCGCAAGTTGGGCGCTGTAGTGGAGGCCCAGATCCCAGCGGAGGTTGGTATCCTTCGGCACGAAGCGGATGAAGAAGTCCTGGAGGAAGAGAAGCCATGCGGGCGGGTAGAGGAGCGGGAGGAAAAGGAAACTCCCGAAGGAATAAAGAAGCGTTTTGCGTTTGATCGCTTTATCAATAAGTCCTGTTATGTTGCCCCAAAGATCCGCGGGCAAGACGGGGCTGTAGCCGTATGGCTTGCCTGCAAAGAAGGGGATGATGAGCTTGGTTGCCACCAGTCCCCAGACCACGGAAACTATCAATGTCAAAAATCCGATGCTTCGCCACTTCTTGTCAAAAAGCGCAATCGTCAATCCGAATGTTGCCCCCAGAATCGCCGTACTTTCTTTTATCCCAAGCGTGAGGAGGAGAAATAGCCAATAGAGCTTCTTTCGCCGCGCAACGTACGCCCAAAGAAGAAGCATCAGCGGGAGTGTGCCGACCGTCACTTCGTGAAAATCCGTGATGACGGCGTTTTGGAGGCCGACGAACAGGAGATAGGCGACCATTACCGCGAAGGAAAGGAACGTATTTTTCAGTACTCGTTGCCCGATGCGGTACAAGACGAAACCGCTCAATGAAACGGCGAGCGCTTGCGCGATGAGTAAGACTTCCTGCCGGCTGGTGAGCCAGTAGAGCGGGGCGAGAAGAAATATCGTGGGGCTCATGTGGTCAGCGAATATCCATTTGCCCGGGACGGCGAGGTGTTCGATGATTGGGGGTTTCAAGCGCGAGGCGTACCAGATGGCCTGGTCAAATATGCCGAAATCAAAGTAAAACACCTCATACTGCCAGAAGCGGTGGAGGGAAACGAGCATTGCCGCGAACGCGTAGAGGATAACGAAAAGATATGCAGCCATACCATTATTGTATAATACGCACAGTGTTTTGAAGCTCCCGTAGTTCAATGGATAGAACGCGGCCCTCCGGAGGCTGTAATAGCAGTTCGACTCTGCTCGGGAGCGCATTGACATTTCTTAATGATCCCGAGCTCATCGAGGGAGAGTTTAGAAATGACAATGCCCTCCTAAATTCGCTCTTCGAGCCGTGTACGAACAGTACTGAAAAGGCGAGAGGTAAGAATAGGAGGGCAGCACATTATGAAAAACACAAAATCTATCACCAATCTCGTCTTTGAAGCAGCTGTCGCCCGCCTTTGGCTCCCCGAGGCGATCAGCCTTGCCAAAGATTTAGCGAGCACCGATTCCCACGACTGGTGGAAGTCTTTACGTACTACGCTTCACAAAGAATTTTCCAATGCTTGATTTCGCGGATGAGCGGCCCGCCGGTTGCAAGTGCGACACCCGCCAGCACAACGATACTTCCCAGCACAAATCCGGTGGTCAATCGTTCGCCCAAAAAGAATATGTTAAAGACCACGGCAAACACCGGCCCAAGGTAGTGGCCGAGCGACGCAGTTGTCGCTGATGAGTGTTTGATCGCCCACTGGAGCAGGAGATAGGTGGCAACCGTCACGGAGATCCCCAATTGAGCGATGATCACTATGTTTGCGACTGTCAACGATGCAACATACGTTGGTTGCCATCGACTTATAGAGAAAAGGGCAAATATGGCCGTTGATACAAAAATAGAAACGGCGGTCATGGCGATGGGCGTTGTACGTTGGGATGAAAGCATGTGGCGTGACCCGATGGTATAGCCCGACCAGCAAAGCACGGCGACAAGAACCAAAAGGTTTCCACCTAAATCTCCTGAAATATGTTGTCCGCGTTCTACAGCAGGGAGGATAGCGATGAAAAGGGCGCCGACGAGTCCAAGTATGATGCCTACGCGTTTTTTACCTGTTACCTGCTCTTTGATGAGTTTGGGAGCGACGAGGGCAACAATAAGGGGAACAATAGTATAGATGATGGCCGTCGCGTTTGCAGTCGTTGTGCGCAGTCCCCAGTAGAAGAAGGTGATATTTCCTGTGCTCAGAAGCGCTAAGGGAACAAGCGGGAGGAGAGAGTGTTTCTGCCCACGACGCTCCCGGAGAAAGAAAGGAAGGATGACAACGGAAGCGACGAAAAATCGAAAAAAAGCGGCGGTAAACGGATCAAAAGACTTAAGGAGAATTTTGGCCGTCCCTGCCGTGGCCCAGAGCATGGAGGCGACGATGATAGCGATGAGGGCTTTGGTTCGGGATGACATACTCAGAAAAAAATATCTGTCTGCAATTTTTTGGATTGCATTAGATAAAAATCTTCCATTTCCTTTCTATCAAACGGAACAAGCATGTTCGGTACATCTTTTAATGCAACTATCTGGGTAAACGATTGACCCAGCTGAATAGGGTCAATATGCCAATCAAACTTTGTTTTGGCAAGAATAATGAGTTTTTTGAGATTCCAGTTTTCATTTTTGAGAATAAAATACAAGTCTACAAAGTCCCTTTCTCTTGCCTTTAGATATGGTTCTTTTAGGACAAGTTCCAAAAATTCTTTATGATGTCTTTTGAGGACGGACGTTTTTCCCATAGCAGGTATTCCAAGTAAATTTTCGTGTTTGGATCAAGTTTTTCTTTAATTGCAGACCAGGACTTTTTAACTTCCTCTTTATCAAGTTTTTCTCCGTCCAACCCGTAATTGATGAGCTGTGTTAGGCGCCAGAGACGGTATTCTTTGGGGTTTTCTTGTTTGAATTTTTTTTCATTGACAGACCAATTGTGCATACTCGTATTGTACTAAATAGGAGATCATGCAGCAAACACGAGAGCATCAAAACGGGCGCGTAAAAATGCTATATATCCATATATTGGAGTGGCCCAGCGGCTACGGCACACACTGTTAGAACCTATTTTTTTGCTTAATAAATCTACTGCTCTAGGTTACTAGAGTCTCCCATTATTTCTTTTTGTGAATCTTGCGGTGTGCGTTCGAAAAAATTCGAACAGATTTCGCCCAAAATTTGTAGGGCGGGCGGAATTCCCGCCAAACCCCCCTTCCGCCCGCCCGACCGATAGGCGGGAATCGGAGCGGAAAGGACGATTTTCCGCCGTCGCCCTTCGGACTATGGCGGACAAGCAAGTTTTTCCCTGCCTGCCGGCAGGCAGGCAGGTTTGGCGGCAAATTCTTTTCGTTCGTAGCTAAGCTATTTTTGAAAATGATTGTACGTGTCTTTTATCATTTGTCGCACGCACCATTTCGCATAAATTCCGCTAAAGAGCTTCCCCAGCCATACATTCGTCATTGGCAAATCATAATCAATGGCTACATTGAGCAACGATCTGCTTTCTCGCGGTTCTATCTCAGCCTTCATACGATAATTACCGATAATCAAGAGCTTTGGTGTTCCGACTGTCTCCCATATCTTTAAGCGAGGCGGCTCACGATAGGTAACAACCTCGTCAAGAAAAAGCCTGATACCAAAAGCTTTACCGTTCATGCGGATATGGGAGCCGACCTCTTGGCCATGCCCAGCATCAACTAAAGTGTCTACACGGCCGCCGCCCATCATCCACGACGACTTGTTCATATGCGACGAGAGACGAGTATGGTCATCGATAAAGACAAATACCTCCATTGCGTCGGCGGGAATCAGTTTACTGTCTTGGTGGTGGCGCTTGTATATTTTGGTGTTATCTGGTTGCATAGTTAGTAATTTTATAACGTTTCCTCAAGCCAATCGCTTATTATTTTAGCCGCTTCTTTCGGGTGAGAAACCATCCAAAAAACACTACCATCCACTTCGACCAATTTTTTCTTGATTGCAGGAAGTCGGTTAAATAAATCTTTTTCATACGATGGATAGATACCTCGTTTGGGGACTAGAAACATTGTGGGGATTCCCAAATGAGCAATAGGATTCGGCGGCGGGGTTAAAACAAGAGACATAATAACCGACAGTGGATTCCACTTATTGAAGTCCGGATCATTCAAATATCCTTCTTTTACCAAATGAGTTTCTATGAGGCGATTCTCTTCTTTTGTATCTATGAGTTCCTTGTAATCCAGGTATAAAGATGTTGGCAATGGTAAACTGGGAAATATTTTTACGAGAAGTTTTACGAATGGAAGAACTAATTTCCGCCTTCTGGCCGCACCGCCGCCTTCGCTGAAAGCTTTTTGAAATGCGCCCTCGGTAAGTATTGCCGGCCCGTTTTGAAGAACCATGCTTTTCATCGAGCCATGGGCCAATGCCAGATAAAAAATCGCATAGCTACCAAGACCCTCGGCAAATACTCCAATTCTGCTATTGAAATTACCGGCGATATATTTGAGAGTATCATTGTGCCGCACTACAAGCTCATTAATAGTTGCGCTGCCATGTCTTGGCATAATGAAAACATTGTAGCCACGAAGATACATCAAATATCCGAGTTCGGCAAAAACATACCCGTGACCGCCTGATCCTTCGGAAATTAAAATATTGGGAGCGTTCCCGCTTTTTTCGAAATATATCAAGTCCAAATTCTTGCCAGCTGAAGTAAAATTCGTGCGTTTAATGTTTTTTTCTATCTCGTCTGCACTTGTCTCGACAACATAGTAGCTTTTCCAATAATTTTGATTTTTCATAGTTATTTTAGTAGTTCTTCAATAGACACGCTCAACGCTTTGGCAATTTTCGCCATGGTTTGAACACTCGGCTTATTAACAGCACCGCTTTCGACTTTGGTAAGTGTTGTATATTTAACATCGGCTTTCTTTGCCAAATCATCTGGCCAAAATAAAGTTCGAGCCAACATTTTTTAGGAATGCTCGGATTTCGGAAGAATTTCATAACCGACCACTTACTATAGAAGCTAATATCAAACCCTTTTGCAACTCTGTCGTTAACAACCTATGCACTTGCGGAAATAATCCTTGTTCCATTACTTCCTTTTCTTTTCCATCTACCACCAGTTGTTTAATCTGTTCTAATTTTCCCGCTGCTTCTATCCCTACCCTTCGATACCCATTCATGAAAACCAGCCTTTGCAAATCTCTTATCATTCGATCCATCGCCCTGCCGACATTCATTTCTTGTTGTTTTCTATTTGTTATCGTCTGAGGATCGCAAAAAAGCTGGGAAGCTGGCATACCCCCATCTGGTGCTATAGCCTTTACTATGTCCTTAAAGAGTGTCCGACTAGATTTTCTTTGTGCCCTTAGCGCCTCATAATCTCGACTAAACTCGACTGATATACGATTTAATGCCTCCAGTCTTTTATTTGCCGCGTTATGCGCACCACTTAATACTAACAATGTAGCCTGCGGATTTATTCTACCCTTGCTATCTCTTCGACCACTCGCCTTGATAGCCCCCGCTGTCATACTCTTTTTATATTCATCCCTCAAGGTTGCAGGATTAAGACCCACCCCCCCCAATTGATTATATGTTTCTTTCTCTAAAGCTGCTAATTCCTGATCAGTAAGTCTTTGACTGCTTTCTCGGTATCTTCTAGAAAGTTCTTCTACCCTCTGGACTACAGCCCTTGCTTGCGGACGCTCTCTATCCTCTATACCTGCCCGAATATGCCACACCATAGCCATTGCTTTTTCTACGTCTTCTGGCATGCTTATAACTGGCTCTCGTATAGTCTCAGACTGAGAACGCTCGGATAAAATACTAGAGGTACCTGAAGCTGGAAAAACTTGCCTGAGTCTGTCTAGAGGAAAATTTTTCTTGGGTACCGCCCTATGCATTCTTATCAATATATTTCCCTCTTCATCGTATCTTACACCAGGACAACCATAAAGCATTGGCAGATCATCAAAAATCTTATTCCTTATCGCTTGCTCTGCAGTTGGGTCTATTGGGACGACGATAGCTGCTCTGGTGTCCAGTGTCCCTTTTGATCTACCAGTTTCTTGTGGTGCTGCCATACATCCCTTCTTTAATTATGATTATACACCCGAAATCAATAGTTCTTCATTGTCTACCCTCCGCCAAGTCCTTGCAACTTCGGCTTTTGGTTTGCCGAGAAATGGGGTCAACCCATTCTTTTAATCCAAACCAAAATGAAGTTTCCCGGCCGGCTGGTGATTATATATTCAGCTCCGGAGCAGCCCAAAATTAAAGAACTTTTAAGTAAATATCTAAAGTTTTTTGAGCAGCCGGAAAAAAATTGGGTGGATGATGCAGCCAAGTGGCTGGCGGACAAAGTCCCTTTAGAAAATAAGTAGTGAGTAGAAAGTATTAACTATTCACAAATTTTGTATATTTTTATTGGAGTCAACTTTTACCGATTGCTATTTTTAGTGGCCTATTCGGATAGCTTGAACAATCGGGCTAACTCCACCGGATAGGCCGCTTGAAGTTTAAAAACGTTCTTTTAAATTTTTTGCATTTTCTTTACACTGAAAAATTGATCGTAATTTTTTAGTGTGTTCGAACCGACTTTTTACGAGGCCGAAGGCTAATTAAATTAACTTATGTTTCTTCAAAAATGCCCTCCCGGAACCTGATTTAAGATATTTTTCAAAATTAAATGCAGTATATTTATTGGAAAAAGCAAAATAGGAAATAATTTGAATTGGCAAGCAATCTTTTGTAGCGGGAACTTGTCCCTTTTGGTGACGACCAATACGGTCTTTCAAATCGTCTGTACAACCTGTATATGGTTTGCCATCTGAGCATCTCAAAATATAGACATAATAAAACATATTGAAGGCGGACTGCGTCCGCTGAAATCCGATCGAAGCCCTCCTTCGCCCTCTGGGCTTCGGCGGGTGAAAGCGGAAGGGGCGGGATTCGAACCCGCGATGACCTTGCGGCCATACATCTTCTCCAAAGATGCGCACTAGACCAACTATGCGACCCTTCCTCGGAATAATCCTGTGGTATTATAGCATTTCAAGCACTAGTGACGATGGGTTATCGGCGTGCACTTGACATTCTGTACAGAATTATGTAACATCAAGCATATGATACAAACACTCCCTATTACCAAAGCACGAGAAGATCTTACTACGTTAGTAGATAACGCGAGATTGCATCTCGATGAATATATTATTACCGTCAATGGAATTCCTGCGGCCGTGCTTATGTCTGCCGCTGAATACGATTCCCTAAGAGAGACGAACGAAATCCTGGATAATCCTCAATTAATGGCGGCTATTAAAGAGGGAGAAGAGGATGTCAGAATGAATAGAATTCATGATTGGGAAGACGTGAAGAGAGAGCTAAACATTGATGTTCAAAATAAAACTCACCGCAAGGGCCAAAAGAGAGTTAAGAAACATCTCTCAGCGGCATAAAGAAGCAATGGGTTTCATCTTTGAGGAACTGAAAGAAGATGCCACGATTGGCAAGCCCCTAACGCGGGAACTCACTGGGAGATTTTCTTTGCGTGTTGGTGTTTATAGAATTATTTATACGGTAAACAAGACAGATGAGATCGTTCACGTTATCACTGCGGGACACCGGTCTGTTGTGTACAATTGATGTATCAGGTATGCGTGAGTATCAGAAGATGATGGCCAGGATGACGGAAGAGCATGAAGAGTTTCTCCTGCAATTTCATCTTGACAAAGTGAAATTGCAGGTCTATAATCGTGTCCATGAAGCCGAGGACCATCGATGCGTTTTTTGACCGCGTCGTGCGGACGTTTCCGGCGGTGGTGCTTACCGGCCCACGACAGTCGGGGAAAACCACGTATCTTCGCCACAAACTCGCCAAAACACACCGGTACGTCAATCTGGAAGATCCACAAACGGCACTGCGGGCCACGACGGATCCGGTCACGTTTTTGTCCACGCTATCCGGCCCCGTGATACTTGATGAGATCCAGCGCGCACCCGACCTTCTTGTGTACATAAAATCCAGGATCGATGAGGACAGGACGCCGGGGCGGTGGATTTTGACCGGATCACAGAATTTCGCCCTTATGGAAGGAGTGAGTGAATCGCTCGCAGGGAGAGCGGCCGTTCTTACGCTTTTGCCGTTTTCGTTTTGTGAACGGGTCGGGGCGGGCAACAGGTCCCGATCTGTGGACGAGTTGTTCTCCGGAGACAGGCGGAGACGAGCCGTCCGCGATGATGAAGACTTCGCGGGGACGGTTCTTCGGGGGAACTATCCGGAGATTGCATCCGATGACCGCATCGACCGGCAGGCATGGTGCGGTTCGTATATTTCTACCTACCTGGAGCGAGACATACGCAACCTGAAACAGGTAGGAGATTTGGGCCAGTTTCAGCTTTTTTTGCAGGCGTGCGCCGTTCGGACCGGTCAGCTATTGGATGTGTCTTCGGTGGCTTCGGATGTGGGCATATCGTTTTCCACAGCCAAGCGGTGGTTGTCGCTTTTGGAAACAGGGTATCAGGTGTTGTTGGTGTATCCGTACTACAGAAATATCGGGAAACGGCTGGTCAAACGGCCGAAGCTTTATGTTACTGACACCGGCTTGGTTTCGTATTTATTGGGGCTCCATGAGACGGAGCCGATGATATCAGGACCGTATTGGGGCGCGCTGTTTGAAACAGCGGTCGTGGTGGATATATGGAAGCGTTTTTTGCATCACGGAGAGAAACCGTCGATGTATTACTTGCGTACGAGAGACGGTTTGGAGGTAGATCTGGTGATTGAACGAGCGTCGAAGTTTGATCTCATCGAAGTGAAATCCGCAGCAACGATCACTCCAGGACACATCAAGAGTCTGGTGCGGGTAAAAAAAGAGTTGGGAGATCTGGTGCGTGGGTCGTGGCTCATTGCCAACAGTACGGAATCGTTTATCTTGCAGCCTGGCGTCCGGGTGCTGTCGCGCAAGGACGCATTACTGGGTTAACTAATCTATGCGTGAGTATCAGAAAATGATGGCCAAGATGATGGAAGAGCACAAAGAGCTCTTTGAAAATTTCAAGGATATTCATAATGAGTACGCCATGAATCCTGCCCAGTGGCAGAAGTTGTTTAACCAGTATGGTGGGGAAGTAGTAGAAATAATCCGTGAGTGCGAACGCAGGCTCTGCGCCAACATGGCAACCGGCAAATACGGCCAGTTCTCTAGCAAACTCGCGGAAAAATATTGGGCAGAGGTCAAAAAAGTGTTCCCCAAGATCGATTTTGTGGGAGTGAAAATTGAGTAGTGCGAGTGTGATTAGACCCCCGGTATAGTTCGTGTTATAGTTGGCCTCAAGTATGTCTGATATCGATGAAGTCAAAACCAGGACAGACATAATTGGTGTTATTAGCGCGCGCGTGACGCTTAAAAAATCCGGGCGGCACTGGAAGGCCTTATGCCCCTTTCACAGCGAAAAGACGCCATCGTTTATCGTATCTCCGGAGCGTCAGTCATGGAAGTGTTTCGGCTGCGGCCGCGGCGGCTCGGTTATTGATTTCGTCATGGAGAGCGAGCGCGTGGATTTTGTGGAAGCTTTGGAAAGTTTAGCGGAGAAAGCAGGGGTTAAACTTGAGCGGCGCCTCGCCGATACTCCCGAAAGTAAGCTGAAGGAAAAGATACTTGCGGCAAATCACCTGGCAAGTGAGTTTTACCACTTTCTCCTGACAAAGCATGCCGTTGGTGAGAAAGCCAGGAGTTATCTCAAAACCCGCGGGGTTACGGATAAAACCATAAAAACGTTCTTTTTGGGTTACAGCCCAAACAGCTGGGACGGGCTCCTGAAATATTTAAAAAAGAAGGGATATGATGAGGCGATCCTTACCCAGGCGGGGCTCATCGTTTCTTCCAATCGAGGTGGCTATGACCGTTTCCGCGGCCGCGTTATGTTTACGCTCAAAGATCACCGCGGCAACGTCGTCGGATTTTCCGGACGTCTTTTAGATCCTGATGCGAAAGAAGCGAAGTATATCAATACCTCCGAGACGTTAGTGTATAGCAAAAGTAATGTACTCTATGGTTTGGATGTGACGAAAGCCGCGATCCAAAAGGAAGACGAGGCCATCGTGATGGAAGGCGAGTTTGACGTGATTTCTTCGTTTCAAGCCGGGGTGGGAAATGTGGTCGCCATCAAAGGATCGGCTCTCACTGAAGGACACGTCAATCTTCTGCGTCGGTTTGCTGACCGGCTCGTCCTTGCTCTTGATAGCGATATTGCCGGCGACGCAGCTGCCCGGCGGGGAATTGAGATAGCGGATCGGGCGGGGATGGATATCCGGGTTGCTACGATGACAACGGGTAAAGATCCTGATGACGCCGCGCGGGAAAACCCCGGACAGTTTAAGAAGGTGCTCAAGGGAGCAGAACCTATCTACGATTATTTTATCGCTTCGGCAACCAAGCGCTATGACGCAAAGGATTCCTTCGGGAAACGGAAAATAAGCGATGAGCTCTTGCCGGTCATTGCTAAAATCGAAAATCCCATTGTTCAGGGTCACTATGTCAAAAAAATTGCAGCTACTCTTGGAGTCTCTGAAGATGCAGTGGCTGACGGGATGCGCAAACTCGCACGTACTCAAAATGCCGGGCGAAAAAATCATGGTAGTGGGGAAGAGCAGGACATAAAAAAAATCCGTGGACGGGAGGAAAATTTGGAGTTATATGTTCTTGCGATACTTTTGCAGGGGAAAACGATTGAGCTCTACGAAGAGTTGAAAGAAATTTTAAATTTCGCTGAGCTTACCGTTTCGTCGGTCCGGCAGATCATCGAGTATATAGACCGCTACCTCAAAGACCATAAGGTTTTCCTCATCAAAGATTTTGCCGATCAGTTGCCCCACGAACTTGAACCCACGCTGGACGAGGCGTTTTTATGGGATATTGCCGATCTTTTAGACGATGATGAGCGTTTAATCAAAGAGTGGACCAAAGCCCTTATCGCGCTCTCGCGTTCAAACTTAAAGCGCCGCATGGGAGAGCTTTCGCGCGATATAACCGACGGCAATGATGTATCTTCTGAACTTCGTGCGCTTACCCAAAAGCTCAAGGCGTTGGATAATCCCCGTTAATTCTGCTATACTTAAGGCTACAAAACGACGTTTCTACCCGAAAAATGGCAACCAAAGTTCGTCCATCTGTTTCCACAATAAGCGACCTTCTTCACGAGGGAAAAGAAAATGGCTTTGTCACGCAGGATGATATCCTCACCCTTTTTCCCAAGCCCGAAGAGCATTTACCGGAGCTTGATCATCTCTACGACCAGCTCATCCGCGCGGGCGTGGATGTTTTTGAAACTACTTCCCAGGATATAGAAAAAGAGGCCAGCAAAAGCATTGCAGATCTTGAAAAGGAAATTGAGGCTCTGGCACGCGCCGGCGATGAAGGCGTCTCCGATCCCGTCCGGATGTATTTGAAAGAAATAGGCCGCGTGCCGCTTCTTAAGTTTGAAGACGAGATGAGTCTTGCCAAACGCTACGAAAAAGGGGACAAGCGCGCTAAGAAAAAGCTTACAGAGAGCAACCTTCGCCTCGTTGTTTCTATCGCCAAAAAGTACATCGGTCGGGGTATGAGTCTTCTTGATCTTATTCAGGAAGGAAATCAGGGACTTATCCGCGCGGTTGAGAAATACGACTGGAGAAAGGGTTTTAAGTTTTCTACGTATGCTACCTGGTGGATCCGGCAGGCGATCACACGCGCTATTGCCGACCAGGCCCGTACTATCCGTATTCCCGTTCACATGGTGGAGACCATCAACCGTTTTGTGAGATCCAGCCGCAGGCTTATGCAGGAGTTGGGGCGCGAACCCACGCCGGAGGAAGTCGCACATGTTATGCAGATTGATGTTTCCAAAGTCCGTGAGATCCAAAAAGTGTCCCAGGAGCCTACTTCTCTGGAAACGCCGGTAGGAGATGAAGAAGACAGCCATTTGGGCGACTTTATCTCCGACCCGGGCCCCACGCCGTACGACCAGACGAGCCGTCAGCTTCTCAAAGAACACATGGAGGAAGTGCTTGCCACCCTTTCTGACCGCGAGAAGAAAGTTTTAATTCTTCGCTTTGGTCTGGAAGACGGCCGTCCAAGGACGCTTGAAGAAGTGGGCGCGCAGTTTGGCGTCACCCGCGAGCGTATCCGCCAGATAGAGGCCAAGGCGTTGAGAAAGCTTCGGCACCCCTCGCGTTCTAAGAAACTTCGCGATTACCTTGAATAATCTCCACAGCTTCTTGCTGTTTTTTTACTAGTGAGTCTATACTGAATGCAATGGCAAAGAAACGTGTGCAACCGAAAGTTTCATCAAGTGGGGAAAACATCCGGCAGTACGCGGTAGCGCTCGTTGTCACCGCGGCGACGGTGTGGCTGGTATATCGGTACGCGGCAGTACGCTATGGAGTGGAAGGATTGTCAACGCTCAATAAAAGTTTAGCGACCAGCACGTTATTGCTCCTTGGAATAGTTCTCCTCCTCGGGCCGTTGTCGCGACTGTTTGCCGTTTTTGATCATTTTTTGAAATACCGCAAAGAGTTGGGGATCATGACGTTTTTTACCGGCGTGACGCACGTGTACCTGTCCATGTTTCCGCTTGCCCGCCGCGGGCCGTGGGGATTTTATGCGAGTCAACCGCTTTCTGCCTATGCAGGACTTGCGGGGCTTATCATAATGTTTATCCTTCTTCTGCTCTCAGGCGCAGTTGTGGAGCGGTCGATCGGCACGCGAGTTTGGTGGAAGCTTCAGTACTGGGGAGCCCGCCTTGCGTTTATTGCGATTGCCTTGCATTTTGTTGTTCTCAAATATCAAAGCATGGTCCAATGGTTTATAGACAGGGGAGCGGGCGGGATGCAAGGGATGCTCTGGCTTCCGCCGATTTCGCTTCTCGCTGCCGTATTTACCTTCTTCGTTCTTGTGGTTCGATTAAGCGAACTTTTCGGCCCGCGCGCGGCACGGGCAATCACCCAGCTCTCCTTTCTCACCGCCACAGTCCTCACTGTGTGGTTATTTATCTAGAGATCATCGGGTTTTCTTATTTTCCTTCTTGCACATTCGGCAATATCGTTTACAATGTGTGGAAAATTACGTAGAGAAAGAAGGTGAGAGATAAATGCCAAATCCAGAAGCTGGTCTACCTCAATGTCCTGAGTGTGAAGCAGTAATTGTTTTTCAGGCAGCAGTAGGAAAAGGAGAAATCGTCGTTTGCGCGGATTGCGGTGTGGATCTTGAAGTAACTAGGGTAGCGCCGATCGCTTTGGCGCTTGCCCCCAAAGAAGCAGAGGATTGGGGGGAGTAAAGTATTACTTGCCGAGCGTGCTGACTATTTTTGTTTTGCCGAAGTAGGTCATGGCAAGAAGTTTTTTATCTGAAGTCAGAAAGAAGTCGCACTCCGCTTCGGCTGCGGAGTGGAGTTGGATATTGTCTTCCATATCTATCGTGGGGCCACCAAATGCCTTTTGTACCATGGAATCGGTGAGATTGACGATAAGAAAATCTTCCGCAAACGATTGTATTTTTTTATCGGGAAGCTTGACTTTATTGACGTAACAGAGGATATGGCAGGAGAGCGCCGAGACATATCCTTTATGGCCCTCAAGAATATCAACCTCTGTTTCAGGAGTTCTATTGACGAGCCCAATGAAATAGTTTGCATCAAGAAAGACCCTGGCCATGTTTTTTCATCATCGCCGCGCGATATCTTCGATCTATTTCTCTGTCTGTAATTGGGGGAAGATCTAAAGCGTCTATCTTTTTTTGCAGTTCCCGGGCGGATATGGTTTTTGTTTGAGGGACTTTTGGAGTTATTGCGCCCACGATTTGAGATCGATGGACGATGTCCACGCTTCCCCCAGCAAGGAGTGTCGCTATGACTTCTGGCATTTTGGTGCGAAGTTCAGTAGTGGTGATAAGATTCATATGTATATTTAACTATACATTTAAGTATACACGTTGTCAAGCGAGTATGCTGATGTCTTGGAGGATCGATGGATCACCCAAGACTTTCGGCAATAATTATTCCTTTGTAATCCATACCCGGATTGTAGCAGAGTTAGAGTAGAACTTACTATAGATATATTACTTAGTTGACGGATGTAGTATCGAATGCTATACTTATTTCATGGGATACTACGGCAGGTTGGAATTAAAATTGAAGGCCCAGGAAATGCGTAGGGGCGGTAGATCATACAACGAAATCATTGTGGCTCTAGAATTACCCAAGGCAACTGTTTCTGATTGGTGTAAAGATATTCGGCTTACCAAATCACAACTTCTTAAGCTTTATCAATCCAAGAAAGCGGGTGCCCTAAAAGGAAGTATTATTGCTGCAAATCGAAAGAAAGCAAATAGAATTCATGAGACAGAGGTTCTCTATAGGCAAGGCATTAAGGAAGTTGGGAAATTAACAAAGCGTAATCGATTTATTGCTGGGATAGCGCTTTATGCAGCAGAAGGAACAAAAGGAGGCAAAAGTTGTGCCTTTGCTAATTCTGATCCATCGATTATTAAGTTTATGGTTGATTGGTTTAAGGAATTCGGCAATCTAGAGGTAAAGAAATTTCGCGCTGCATTATGGTTGCACGATAATTTGGACGAGGGGAAGGCGAAGCTCTATTGGTCAAGATTAACTAGAATTCCAGCGGCAAATTTTTACAAAACCTATTTTGTGAAAAATAAAAATACTAGTAAAAAAATCAGGAAGAATCTTCATCTCTATGGAGTAATTACCATATATGTTTCAAATGTTTTGCTCATTAGGAAGCTTATGGGTTGGATTGGTGGTATTCTCCAAAAGCCATGGTATAATTAAATGTTCCTTTACATTCCCCTGTAGCTCAATGGTAGAGCGGCTTCCTGTTGATGATAGGCAGCTTTTCCGCGTAAGCGGGATTGAAAAATCGGGCTAATTCGGGGGACCCCAGACATCATGACTTCGTCATCGTCTGGATTATCCCGAGCTAAATTGACGTACCAGCCGGTACATCATAAATGTGTAGAGACTATATACCCGAGTCTTGATCTTTTGATCGGACATGAGATAGTCCAGACCTTTTGGTAACAAGAGGGGTTCTGTAAGAAGAAGGTTGTCGGTTCGAGTCCGACCGGGGGAGCCAAAATCCTTAGGTGTCTACCGAACACGCCCTGAGGGGTACAGTCATTTGACAAGTCCGTATTAAACAACGGGGACATGAGCGGCGTAAACAGCCTATACTAAAAAGAGTCGCTCCTTTAATTTCCTCCCACCTAACCTTCAGTAATTCAACTAGCGCCAAATCATCACGCGACTTTTGTGCTAAAATAATAGTCGCTCAAAGGCACATTATGAAAACAGTCTTTTGCGAATTCCTTGATAGTCAAGATAAAAATGGTGTGATTAAAATGAAACCGCTTGGAAAAGCTAAGAATAGCGTTACGAAACCAACGCTACCCGGGTGGAAGGATATAGTCAGCGAGATTGTGATTGATAAAAGATATACCAAAGGCTTAGACGGAATAGAAGATTATTCCCATGTAATTATCGTTTACTGGATGGACCAAGAGCATGAATGTCATCTGAAGCATCATCCGCAAGGGAGAAAAGATATCCCATTTTTGGGAATTTTTGCCTGCCGTTGTCCTCAAAGGCCAAACCGTATTGCCATATCCACAGTGGAGTTGGTTGGAAGAAAAGGCAACATCGTAACAGTTAAGGGTCTGGATATTGTTAATGGTACGCCTATTCTAGATATTAAACCCTATACCCCTCAATATGACCAGGTTGAGAAAGCCAAAGTTCCAGATTGGATTAGTAAACTTGTTTTTTAATCGATATGAAAAGATTTGTTATTTTAGTTGTGACCTTCTTTCTTTTGTTTTTCTTGCTAAGAGGAATACCAACGCAAGCACAAACAACATCCGCAACTGATAACCATACTGCTTCTGAGGAGGCAGAAGGCAAAGTTATTTGGGAAAAACTACAAGCAAAACAACTTGAGTGCAAAAACCTTACTAATGACAACTTTGAAGTTCTTGGCGAATACTTTATGGGGCAGATGGCAGGGTCATCTCATGAGGTGATGAACAATATGATGGTTCGGATGATGGGTGAGGAGGGAGAGAAACAGATGCACATTGCTATGGGTAAAAGAAATAGCGGTTGTGGAGGGGGTTTTATGCCTATGATGGGTTCAGGTTGGGGCAATTTAATGGGTGGCTGGGGTGGTTTTGGCATTTTAGGCTGGCTTTCCATGCTTCTTTTCTGGGTTCTTCTTATTCTTAGTGTTATTGCTCTTATTCGCTATTTTGGTAGTCCGAAGAAAAGTAGCGATAAAGACAAATCTCCATTAGATATTCTCAAGGAACGTTATGCTCGTGGAGAAATTAGCAAAAAGGAATTTGAAGAAATGAAAAAGGATTTGAGATAAGGTTTAGACGATAGCAGGTTGTAATTAGATTTATTCCATATAGAGGTGAGCATATAACACTTCATCTAAATGAAAATAACTCTATAGTTCGTACGCACTACAAAGACGACAGAGAAAGATCTGTGTGGGATGAGACAAGAGTTAGGGTGGCTGCTGCAATGGGTATTCCTAATCCCGAAAGACATGGTAATTATGTTATTAATACTCCCTTGCCTAAAATAGACAATCTTGAAGGATATTATCTTGGTGGTAGATTAATAGATCTATCCTCTTTTACTCCTAGAACCCGCTACTCAAATAATATAAATTACACATTTAATTGTGATTTTGTAAAGTTTATGCTTCAAATTTATTTATCAACAACCAATAACTCAAGAAACGATTCTGTTAATAGAATAGCTACCTCTTTGGGAGAGTTATGTTTTGAATTTAAAGAAAGCCAGCATGACGATTATGAGAAGATATAAATACTCTGACCTACTTTTATACGAGGGTAAAATTGGAAATTTATATACCAAACTTAAGCTCGGATATAACTCGACTAATAGAATAAGTCAATATTTTAAATTTTTGAGTTATATTGAGAAATTTAGAACCTCTGATCCCGAAAGACTCAATAATTTAATTAAACATAATAAAGCCAAATATTATTTTAGCCTGTATTATGTTTTAGAAATATGCAATATCATTAGCGCTCTAGAAAACTCAAATCACGACGAAACGTTTTTAAAAAGGAAGCTAATAGATTTAGCTAAAGGAACATATCTACTTTCAGAGGAAAATAACAATAATACTAAAGCACGAGATACTACTTTTGAATTAAGTCTTTTTTCTTTTTTTCATAGCAAGGGTTTAGATATTAATCTCGATGATCCTAATCCTGATCTAAGGCTATCGAGCAATAAGTTTATCTATAATATTGAATGCAAACGACCATTTTCTGAAAAAACCCTTGAAAAGCATATTAAAAAAGCAGTAAATCAATTAGAAAAAACAAAAACGGAAAACAGTGTTCCAACAATTGCAATATCATTAGAACAAATTGTATTTGGAAATAACGGGAATATTGATTTTATTTTAGACTCTAAAGATCAAAAAACTGCTTTACAACGATTAGATATGTTGTTATTGAATGCACTTCAAAAGTATAATCCACTATTGGGCAAAATATTTAATAACAGACCGTACTTAATTTTATATTACATCTCATGCTTAGCTGGATTAAGGGTAGAAGGCATTATGGCAAATGCAACATTTATCACAGGAAATGTTTTTAACTTTGAAGACAGTATGGGTCGTTCAATAACTAACGATCTATATGGAATGATCCCGTCAACAGTTGCGGAATGATAACTTATCAATTAAGTAACGCTATGTAGAAATACTAGTTAACAGCTTAATTTGTTTTAATCTTTGTCTCGCTTGTTCAGTCCATACGGGATTTTGGAAAGCCTTGATAATACAATCAAAAGCGTTAGTCAGATTAATACTAGGATTACGGAGCCACGCACCAGTCGGTGCATGGCTTCGCAAGAAGTCATGTCCGACGGTAAGTGAGGGATGTGCCGACTGGCACGTCCCAAGTCATGAAGTTTTTCTACGTCTACGTTCTACGAAGCCTTGTAAGAGACTTTCTTTACGTCGGATTTACCCACAACCTTCGCCGGAGATTAGAGGAACACAATTCAGGAAAAGAAATCTCCGCCAAGCCATACTCCCCTTTTGAGTTGATTCACTACGAAGCCTATCGGAATGAAGGAGACGCAAAACGGAGAGAGGCATACTTCAAAACCACGAAAGGCAAAACAACCCTCCGTACCATGCTGAAAGAATTTTTTTTGGAAAAAAAGAAGAGGTTTAAATTTACTCAACCCGGCAAGTTGCGAGTACCAGCAGGTTGAGAGCATTTGATATAATCCCTACATCATGACTACTTACATTCTTCATGGTGGAAAAACGTCAAGCGATTCAGCTTACAATAATCTGCTTTTTAAGCAATTCACAGCGTTAGTTGAAAAAAATCATGTAAACATTCTTTTATGTTATTGGGCTCGAGAAAAGAAAACGTGGAATGAGCTATTTGAGAAAGATAAAGCTAAAATTTTCAAACGAGCAACAAAAAAGGCAGATGTAGATATTGTCGATACCTCTGAAAATTTAGTAACACAACTTAAAAAAGCAGATGTGTTATTTGTTTCTGGTGGTGAAGAAGAATTTCTTAGACCGTATATATCAAAAATCCAATATTTAAAAGAAGCATTGAAAAATAAAATATATATTGGAAGTTCAATGGGAGCATTTCTTGCATCAAAACATTATATTTTATCTCTTGATGGTCAAGATACAAATGCTGTACATGATGGATTAGATCTCGTTCCGTATAACATACTTTGTCATTGGAATATCGAAACAAAAAAGGATCAAAAAAAGAAAATGTTGAAAGAGTGTGACCCTCAAACACAGATATTATTATTAGAGGAGGAGAAATTTATTACGCTTAGAATATAGGTTTGAATCTCTCTTAGGGTCCATTCCCCGAGGCTTGCCGCGTCCGATGGTACACTAAGGGGGTGGTATGTATCCACCTCAATGGTTCTACAGACTCTGGCAAGAATGAGACTTTAGGATTGTATGGAAAGCTTAATAAGGATAAAGCTTTTACTCAAACAGTTCATGCTCGTTTGGCATCAGAACTAGGCATCCTTGATTTAGGAGTAACTAATTTTGCTTCGGGAGTACTACTAAAATCAGATATGCCGGCAACTATGCAGGAGACAGTATTTATTTCTAATACGCAGGAGTGTCAGTTGTTAACCGATGGTACTGGAATAAGGCAACAACAAATAGCACAATCGCTATATAACGGACTTGTTGATTGGTTTAGCCAGCCTCAACCTCCAAGAAAAGGGAAACATTAAGTAACATCTCAAAAAGTTTGACATGATTTCCTTCTCTAAAGCCTTGAAAACAGGCGTTTAGGTGGGAAACAGTGAATGATGTTAGTTCCTCAAATCTCGACATGATTTTTAAGTTTTAAGGGGTTAATATAAAAGAACCGTTGGAATAATCTATGCCTTCTACGATTTCCTCTTGATTTCTTCAAAATGCTTTGATATTATTATTTTCTATCTACTATGTGGCATAGTAGATAAATACCAAGATGGATATGGAAAAACGCTCATTTCCTATGCTTTTCAATGCTCAAAGGACACTTGGGTCTTTGGAGTTAAAAGTGGTGAAAGTTATTTGGAGAAAAGAAAAATGCACTGTCAGAGATGTGGTTGAGGATTTAAGAAAAGAGAAACTACTTGCTTATACAACCATCATGACAGTAATGGATAATCTCTATAAGAAAGGTTTTGTTAAAAGAGTAAAGGTAAAGAAGACTTATCATTACGCATCTTCAGCTTCCGAGGATTTATTTATCCGATCATCTATCTCAAAAACATTTCAAAGCCTTATATCTGAATATGGAAAATTAACAGTTTTAACTTCTCTAATACCCATGCAGGTTAATCTTTCAATGCCTAGACTTAACCCGGCACTCGCTTTTTACAAAACACCTGTTGCTCTCGGTTTTCTGACAAGTCTAGTTTTAGGTTTATTTACTGTTTCTTTATGGGATTTACTACAAGGTCTAACCTTTTTAGGCTCGGCTGACTATTTGAAACTTGTTCTTTCTGAACCAAAAATCATTTTTAACCACACAAATCTTTTCTTTGGAGCGCTTTTCGAAAGCCTGCCAATAATCTCATTATTAACAAATTTAATTTTACTTATTTTTACGATACTTATCGTTCGAAAGATAACCAAGGTGTTAGATTTTAAATTTCCTATGTTTAGAATAGGAGGTTTGACATGAAAGACAAACGAAACATTCTGATAGGAGTGGGTATCGGAGTAGTACTTGCCTTAGTTTTGCTCTTAGTCTTCTTTTCAGGACTCTTTATTGGTAGGCGCGAGAATAGATTTCTTCCTTCTTTTGGAGGAAGACATATGTATCGAGATTTTATTCCTAAGGATTTTGGTCACGGTGCAATAGGTACGATAGAAAGTTTAGGTGAAAATACTCTTGTTGTTCGTGACAGAACTGATGCCTTAAAAACAGTATTAGTAGATAACCAAACCCAGATAAGACGAGGGCATACGAGTATTAACTTCTCTGATCTAAAAAAGGATGAACAAGTTATTGTCTTAGGAGACCCAGAAGAAAAAGAAGGAGCAATCAAAGCAAAGTTAATTCGAATAATGGGCAGTTTTGATAAAGAAGCAACACGTTCCGGTACTCTACGCCCTCCTCATGGAGGGTTTGGTTTTCGTAAAGGTTAATTTATTGAAAATTGATATTGATAGTCTATGGAAAAACTAAAACAACTCATAAGTACGACCTTTAAGAAACATCGGAGATTATTTTTTGTAGTAATAATACTTTTGATTTTAGGGTTTTGGGGTTGGCGTACATTTATTAGTCCTCGCACACAACAACCTCAATACCAAACAGCACAAGTTGAAAGAGGGACGATTGTTTCATCTGTTTCTGCTTCTGGACAGATTTTGAGTAGTAATGTGATGAGTGTAACTACCGGCGCCTCTGGCATTGTCAAACAGGTTTTTGTTTCTGAGCAAGACTTAGTTGCAAAAGGAGATAAAATTGTCGAGATTGAACTTGATAGTGCAGGTCAACAGAGAAACACTTCTGCCTGGTCAAGCTATCTATCAGCTAAAAACACTTTAGAATCCGCTAAAGCTACTTCCTACTCTTTGCAGTCAGATATGTTTTCTAAGTGGAAAACTTTTAAGGAATTAGCTGAAAGCTCAAGCTATGATACGCCTGAAGAAAGAGCTCTTCCTCAATTTCATATCGCCGAAAAAGACTGGTTAGCAACAGAAAGTAAATACAAAAACCAAGAAGCGGTTATTACTCAAGTTCAAGCAGCACTAAATAATGCCTGGCTTTCATATCAGCAATCTTCGCCCATTATTACCGCTCCAGTGTCCGGTAAACTAGAAAATATCACTATTGCCTCAGGACTCACAATTGGCGGGCAAAACATGGCTTCTACTAATGGAGAGAGTTCATCTGCTCAAATAGTTGCAGTTATTAAAAATGAAGGGAATCCTTTAACCTCATTTAATTTCTCAGAGATAGATGTGACAAAAATAAAGATGGGTCAGAAAGCAACATTAACAATAGATGCAATTGGCGGCAAAACCTTTACCGGAAAGGTTGTTGCAATTGACAAAATAGGGCAGGTTGTTAGTAACGTAACTAATTATCCGGTACTCATCCGATTTGATACCAGCTCACAAGATTTACTGCCTAATATGGCAGCTTCTGCCTCAGTCATTATCGAAACGAAAGATAATGTTCTTTTTGTACCTTCCCAAGCATTGCAAATAGTAAATAATCAAACAACCGTGAGAGTGGTGAAAAGAGGTCAAATAGAGCCTGTTCCTGTTGAGGTGGGGGTTTCAGGAGGCCAGGGAACTGAAATCACTTCAGGCTTATCAGAAGGAGATGAAGTTATTGTAGTCACGTTAACGACTGGTAGCCAACAAGGAGGTACTTCTCCTTTTGGCGGTTTTGGAGGAGGTGGCTTTGGTGGTGGTGCCTTAAGACCAGGAGGCTTTGGTGGAGGTTCGCGAATGCAACAGCAACATTAAATAAGGCATCTATGATACAAGTTTCTCATATTTCAAAAATCTATAAAAATGATTCTGTTGAGACAGTTGCCTTATCAGATGTATCTTTTGAAATTAAGAAGGGTGAATTTGTCGCTATCATGGGACCTTCAGGAAGTGGTAAGTCAACTTTGATGCATGTTATTGGAGCGCTAGATTTACCAACAACTGGTACTTATATTTTGGATAAAGAAGATGTGGAAAAACTTTCTGAAGATGAATTGGCTGATATCAGGAATAGAAAGATAGGCTTTGTCTTTCAATCATATAACCTATTACCGCGAACTACATCTCTGAAGAATGTTATGTTGCCAATGGTTTACGCAGGTATTCCAAAAGAGGAAAGGATAAAAAGAGCTTCTGATTTACTCAAAATGGTAAGTCTGGGTGATAGGCAGAATCACACTTCCAGCCAACTTTCTGGAGGGCAACAACAGCGAGTAGCGATTGCCCGAAGTCTTGCAAATAATCCAAGCATAATTTTAGCCGATGAGCCAACCGGCAACTTAGCCAGTGTTCAGGGAGAAGAAATTATGGCCATTTTCCAAGACTTAAATGAAAAGGGGCATACGATTATCATGATTACCCATGAATCCTACATTGCCGAGTATACCAGACGGATCATCCATTTACGTGACGGAAAAATTGCAAACGACAATGGTAATCATAAGCAACGTCAAGCCAATCACCACTAACCTATGGATTTTTCAGAAACCTTACTATCAGCATTAGAAGCATTAACACTTAATAAGCTAAGAACTGTATTGGCTACTTTAGGAGTGGTGATTGGCATTGGAGCAGTCATTGCTCTTGTATCACTTGGTCAATCAAGCCAGAAAGCAGTTGAAGCGCAAATTCAATCTTTAGGTTCTAATCTTTTAACTGTTATGCCAGGCGCCCAAACAAGCGGAGGTATCAGACAAGCAGCAGGCGGGGTAACTACTTTGACATATGATGATGCTAAAGCAATCTTAGCTTCTCCTCAAATCTCATCAGTTGCCAATGTTTCAGCAGAGCTATCTCGGCGGGCACAAGTAACTGCTGGTAGAAACAATACGAATACTCAAGTCTTAGGTGTTACTCCGGCTTACCGAGAGGTCAGGAAAATAACTCTTTTAAACGGTTCTTTTGTAGCTCAAAGAGATGTTGATGGTTTGAGTAAGGTTGCTGTGCTAGGACCGCAAGTGGTCACAGATTTGTTTGGAGAGGGAGCAAATCCAGTTGGAGAAACCATTCGAATTAACAGGATGTCATTTCGAGTTGTTGGCACAACAGCTCCTAAAGGTGGCAGTGGGTTCCTAAATCAAGACGATATGGTTTTTGTTCCTTTAACCACTACCCAAAAACAATTATTTGGAGTAGATTACGTAGGCTCTATTTCAATCGAGGCAAAGGGCGAAAACATAATGTCTCAAGCAAGAGACGAGGTGGGATATTTTCTTTTAGAACGTCATAAACTATCAGACCCTAGCACTGCTGACTTTAGTATTTTTTCTCAAGCGGATGTTTTAGGCGCAGCCTCTCAAGTAACTGGAACGTTTACAGCACTTTTATCAGGCATAGCCGCAATTTCCTTACTCGTAGGGGGTATTGGCATTATGAATATCATGTTTGTCACCGTTACTGAAAGAACACGCGAGATTGGTTTGAGGAAGGCATTAGGAGCTAAAAAGAAGTGGATTATCGCCCAGTTTTTATTAGAGTCTATCATCTTAACAATTGCCGGAGGCATTTTAGGTATGCTACTTGGAACAATTCTTTCATTTGTCATCGCAAATCTTATCAACTTGCCTTTCACTGTTTCTTTATCATCAGTCATTTTAGCAGTTGGAGTATCAGGAGGAATTGGTGTTCTTTTTGGCTGGTATCCGGCTCAAAAAGCAGCCAATCTTTCACCAATTGAGGCATTAAGATATGAATAAATTGAAAAATAAAAACATATTGATGGCATTAGCGTTAGTGGTATTTATAAGTGTACTTATTGGGGTGTATTTTTATCAGAGTAAGCAACCAAAATTTAGGGAAGCTTCTAAAGAAGTTGATAGAATTCAATCTATTCAAGAGATGCAAGAAGACATAGAAATAATTGCAGAAAACCTCAATATTCCCTGGGAAGTAGTTTTCCTGCCAGATGGTGAAATTTTAATTACAGAAAGGCCTGGAACGCTACTTCTAATCAAAAATGGGCAGCGAATTTCCATCGAGGGCGTTGAGCATGTTGGAGAAGGTGGACTTTTGGGGATAGCCATACATCCAGATTTTTTAAAAAACCGTTTTATCTATCTTTATTACACTTATGAAGACTTAGGTTCAAATACCTTAAATAGAGTGGTACGGTTTCGATATCAAGAGGAAAAGCTTACCGAGAGAACCATCATTGTTGATAATATCCCCGGAGCTCCAAAACACAACGGAGGAAGACTCAAATTTGGACCGGATAATTTTTTGTATATCACTACCGGCGATGCCCTAAATCCGTCGTTAGCTCAAGACAGAAACTCTTTAGCCGGAAAAATTTTAAGAGTGACAGATGAAGGGAAAGAGATACCCGATAATCCTTTCGGCAACCTTGTCTATTCTTACGGCCATAGGAATCCTCAAGGACTTGCCTGGGATAATCAAGGCAGGCTTTGGGCGACGGAACATGGCCCACAAGCCTTGGATGAATTAAACATGATTGAGAAAGGCAAAAATTATGGCTGGCCGATTATCCAAGGTGACCAGATACGGGAGGGGATTGTCAGTCCGGTTATTCAGTCCGGATCAATTGTTACTTGGGCACCGGCGGGGGCAGCATACTTGGGAGGGAACATATTTTTTGGCGGACTTGCCGGCCAGTCCCTTTTTGAGTACAAAGTTGCCGATAAAACTCTCAAAAGATATTTTCAAGAAGAATTTGGCCGCATTCGAGCAGTGATTCTTGGTTCTGATGGTTATTTATATATCACTACCAGTAATACTGATGGTCGGGGTACTGCTAAAGTTGGTGATGATAAGTTAATCAAGATTAACTTTAAAATTTTTAGGTGATATGAAATTTATTTCTCTTAAAAGAACCATGATTGTTTTTGCTGTTTTAGGCATTGTCGGTATTTTGGTTGGCTTTGGAAGAAACCTTGTTCCAAACCCACCCTTCCAAAAAGACAGCGCAATGGAAGATAGTAATTTAGGAGGGTTCGAAGAAAATCTTCATCCCCTTTCGATTGAGTATATGCGACAACAAACTTATCCAGGGAGCGAAATCACTGTCGAACAAACACTGCCTTCTGGAAGTAATTATAATCAGTATATTGCCTCTTACAAATCTGATGGCTTAAAAATCTACGCTCTTTTAACAGTTCCCCAAAGTGAGAAACCTAAAAATGGTTGGCCGGTAATTATTTTCAATCATGGGTTTATTCCCCCAGAACAGTACCGGACTACTGAAAGGTATGTTGCTTATGTCGATGCTTTTGCTCGTAATGGTTATATAGTTTTCAAGTCTGATTACCGAGGACATGGTAATAGTGAAGGGAAAGCGGAAGGGGGATATGGTTCAAATGCCTATACGATTGACGTCCTGAACGCTTTAAATTCTATGAAAAAGTATAAGGATGCTGACCCTAATAGAATTGGCATGTGGGGACATTCAATGGGGGGAGGTATTACTTTGCGTTCAATGGTGGTTTCAGGCGATATTAAAGCCGGCGTTATTTGGGCGGGCGTAGTTGGTTCTTATCCTGATTTACTCAATAATTGGAGACGAAGAAATATACCACAAAGCGCACCACCGCATTGGGCAACCTCCTGGAGACAAAGACTTATTGACCAGTATGGTGAGCCTTCGAAAAATCCAGAGTTTTGGAACTCAATCTCAGCTAACTCTTACGTTAAAGACATTTCTGGACCTATCCAGCTACATCATGCAAAAGACGATTCTCATGTGCCTTTTAGTTTTTCAGAAAAATTAAATAGTCAGCTTCAAGAGGCAGGTAAACCTGTTGAATTTTATTCTTACGAAGGTGATGACCATAATTTAACAAACAGTTTTGATACCGCCATGGAGCGTTCAATAGCCTTTTTCAATAAGTATGTGAAGGGAGGTGATAACCAGTGAAAAATACCAAATATATTCTTGTAGTCGCTATTCTTCTTATCGCTTTTGGCGGAGGCGGATTTTATGTTGGCATGAAGTATCAGCAAAATCAGAGAGGCCGGTTTTCCAGTCAATTTAATAACTCACAAGGTGGTCAAAATAATCAAGCTAGAGGAAGAATGGGTTTAAGGCCAGTTGCAGGTGAGATTATAAGTAAAGACGATAAAAGTATTACTGTCAAACTACAAGATGGGGGAAGCAAGATAGTTCTACTTTCCGACAGCACCTCTATCAATAAAGCCAGTGAGGGTTCAAAAGACGACTTAAAAACTGGTGAGCAAGTGGCGGTGTTTGGTACCGATAATTCCGATGGGAGCGTTACTGCCCAAAATATCCAGCTAAATCCGCAAAATAGAGGGATGTTTAATCAACACCCAGGAGGACAGTAAAAAGTTTGACATGATTTCTCCCTCTAAAGCCTTCAAAAACGGCGTTTAGGTGGGAAACAGTGAATGATGTTAGTTCCTCAAACCTTCGACCTTAATCTTTGATTTTCAGAGGCTTTTTCTGATTGCTTATCATTCCTCTTGATTTTTTGAAATCTTCTTGCTATAGTTTATTTGAACACTTGTTCAAATATATGCGCGTAACACATTTAGGCCAGATTTGTGTTGGACCTACTTTATCCAAAAAGGAAATAGAAAAGGTCAGAGTGGCCTTAAAAAGTGATGTTGGAATAAATAAAGCGATAAAGGTTCATCAGTTACTATCTGGAGAAACCAGGCACAAATTAATAAAACTTCTCTATGACTTAAAAGAACTTTGTGTGTGTGATATGGCAGAGATTTTAGATACTACTGTTTCGGCGGTATCTCACCAGCTTAAAATTTTACGAAAAGAGAGAGTAGTTTCAACTCGAAGGAAGGGGCAAACGATTTATTATTCTCTACAAAACAAAGAAATAGAAAAATTCTTATGAAAGACAAAGGCCAGGATAAATAGAGAGTTCTGCATTAAAATGGAGTGTGCTCTCGGCGCTTATCGCTTCTTTATGTTGCATTGGGCCATTAGTATTGGTTCTATTTGGAATAGGCGGAGCCTCAACAGCATTAGCCATTGGCTACCGTAAGCCATACTTTCTGCTTTTTGGTTTAGCAATGCTTATTATTGGATTTGGTTTCCTTGGTACGATTTTTTGGATTGTCTTTCTCGTTGACTTAATTCTCCACTCCCGCTACCGCTCTGAGCTTAAATCCTATAGTATTGAATCTGACTATTTTCTCTGCTACAATCCCGTATTATGGGATTTGAAGGAGAACATTTTGGTTGGAGCCCCAGAGGAATAGAAACAAGAGTAGAAGGTTTACCGAGACTTCGTGCAGTTTTAGATCGGTTGTTAATACCTGGGGCTGGGGTTACCGAGTTGGAGAGAATACTTCAATTAGAGTCTCAACGCGACAACCATAGCCAATTGCGCTACCTCCTTACGTCTGGGCTTGCGGTAGAATTGATAACCGGATTTGAACGTGAACATCATGATTTGGATTTGGTTATTATGGATCCCGATAATGAGGATTATTGGGAAATTTATGGAACGGACAATGTGACCCCCGGTCAATATTGGGCTGATATGCGATTTGACCCTCAATATTTAGACCAGACTGCTCGAATGGCTTTTACCCGAATCAATAAAGGGATGCCTGTGGAAACGGTGCACCCCGGTATTCTGATGGTACAAAAATCATCGGATGCATTTTATCGACCTCCAAGACAAAAAGATACTTCCGACGTGGAAGCGTTAATCGAGTATTGGAAAGATAAAGATCCTAATCCAATGCGGTGGCATCCGGTAATACAAACGGCGATTAACGCATTACCTCAACGACAACAAAAAGTCACTTACGGAAGATTACGATCAATGGTGGGTAGAAATTAAAATTTGGTCTATAAAATAAGTTCTCACCCGTTTCAATAGAGCGAGCCAGATAGTTATTTTGACAAATTGTAATTGATATTGACAATCTGTAAACATCTGATATATGATACGAGCATGATACCTCGATTGCTCCATCACCCCGTTAAAAAAGCGGCAACGTCCTTCCCAATAATTGGAATTGTCGGACCACGTCAATCAGGAAAAACAACTCTAGCTAAACAACTTTTTCCAAAATATGATTATGTAAATTTGGAACAGTTAGATACCCGTCGGTTTGCTACTGAAGATCCTCGCGGATTCTTCAATCGTTTTAATAATCACGTCATTTTAGATGAAGTACAGCGAGTGCCTGATTTATTTTCGTATCTTCAAGCTCACGTGGATAATAGAAAGGAAAATGGGCAATTTATCCTCACCGGATCGCAACACTTTTTGATGATGGAATCGATTACTCAATCATTAGCCGGAAGAATTGGCTTGTTTAACTTATACCCACTTTCATATGAAGAACTCAAAAGAGAGGGCATCCAAGAACTTACTGCGCAGTCACAAATATTAAAAGGCGGATATCCCCGTCTCTATGATCAAAAGGTGCCGCCCTCTTTGTGGCTTTCAAGTTACATCCAAACGTATTTAGATAGAGATATAAGTTTGCTGTCGCAGATTGAAAATCTTAAAGCATTTGAAAAATTCGTATATTTGGCTGCTGGACGAACTGGACAATTACTGAATCTTTCTGCCCTGGGTGGTGACGTCGGGGTGACGCATAACACGATTAAATCGTGGATTAGCCTTCTTCTAACCAGTGGTATCATTTTTTTACTCCAACCATACTATGCAAATATTTCAAAACGATTAAATAAGACATCAAAACTTTATTTCATCGATTCTGGCTTAGCGTGTCATCTTTTAGGAATACATACTAAGGATCAATTGCTCACGCATCCACTGTACGGTTCATTATTTGAAACGTTTATTGTTTCCGAATTTATGAAATTTTATGCAAATAAAGGTATAGATCAGCCTATGTTTTTTTGGCGAGATCAATTGGGCATTGAAGCGGATATCCTAACCACCAGTGGAAATACGATGAATTTATTTGAAATAAAATCAGCACAGACTATTTCTACAGACGTTTTTGCTAAACTAGAGATGATTCAAAAAATCATCCCTCAAAAATCACGCCTCAACCTCATTTACGGTGGTGAAGATACACAATCCAGAACAAAAGGACAGGTAATCAGCTGGAAATCTTTATTTAAACATTTATCAGATACCCCACAGGGTTAAATCTGATTGTAATAAGTCCGAACATTGTCTATTAGACGACACTCATGTACAATTCTTGTAGCGAAACACTATGACAGAAAACGACAATACCATGAATGCAACTTTGGCCAGTTCTTCCAAGATGAAACCTGTTGTTGTTCTCATAATTGTCGGTGTTATTATCCTTTTTGTGGTAGGTTTGACCATACAGTTTTTTGCAAAAAAAGCCGGCACGTCGCTGACCGGTCAAACGGTCGCCGTCGGAGGAGAAAAATTGCCGGATTCATTTCCCAAAGATTTTCCAATATATCCAGGAGCAAAGATCGTTTCTTCTCTATCCAGTAATGGTCTTCTCGTGACATTTACGGCTCCGGATGGACATGGACTTGCCAAGGTCGTTCCGTTCTATAAGAACGGGCTGGGCGCAAGCGGATGGACGATCACATCATCCTTTGACTCGGATACCATACAAACATGGGCGATTGCCAAGGGCACCACAGAAGGCAGTGTTTCTATAACAACCTCTGAAAGAGACCCACTGACGATTGTCGTGACCCTTGGGGAAAAAGAATAATGAAAGGATTTATTACCAACATCGAAACAGCTACAAGAACGAATGGTGACTTCCGTAAAGTACTGTACACGGGAAAACATAGCCAACTGGTACTCATGAACCTTCGACCAAATGAAGAAATTGGAATGGAAACCCATCCCGATAATGATCAGTTTTTTCGTTTCGAAATGGGGCAGGGGACATGCATCATTGACGGCAATGAATATGAAGTCACGGACGGGGACGTGATTATTGTACCGGCAGGGTCCAAGCATAACGTCATTAATATATCGGGGACAGAGGAGTTGAAACTCTATACCATCTATTCACCGGCGCATCACAAAGATGGCATAGTCCGCGCAACCCGCGCGGAAGCAATGGCCAATGAGGCTGAATTTGACGGGGTGACGACGGAATAACAAGAGTCGTATACTTCATTCATGCATCCGACCTCATACCCTCATGTTAATTCATTACTCAACGAGTTATTTTTTCGTATTCGAAAGGTTCTCGGGGATAAGCTCGTTGGGCTCTATCTCGGAGGGTCACTTGTCCTTGGTGATTTTAGTGAACAGATAAGTGATATTGATTTGGTTACAGCAGTCTCATCAGATATTAGTGATACGGAGTTTAATCAATTACAACAGATGCACGCTGATTTTGTCGCCGAACATAAGGAGTGGCGTGACAGGATTGAAGTTTGTTATGTTTCAACCGATGCATTAAAGACAGTAAAGTCGCGCGCGAGGCAGATCGTGAATATCAGCCCCGGGGAGCCAATTCATAGACTGGAATCAACCAAAGAGTGGATGATAAGTTGGTATCTCACGCGCGAGAAAAGCATTACGCTTTTTGGTCCACCGCCCAATACCATCATTGAACCGATATCAAAAGAAGAATATATCCGGTCAGTAAAAGATCATATGAAGTCGTGGGAAGGATGGGTGAAAGATATGCGTGATCGATATACACAGGCGGCGTATGTAGTCCTTACTATGTGTCGGGCGTTGTATGCGTACAAGAATGGTGACCAGGTTTCTAAGATTGAAGCAGCTCGTTGGGCGAAGCGGGAATTACCGGAATGGTCAGGCTTGATTGAACATGCTCTCATTTGGAGAGAGACAAAGAATGAAGAATCGGTCGATGAGTCGACGCATCTTTCAACGGTGCAATTTATGAATGTTGTGAGAGATCAAATACTCGGGAATTAATTACCATGTAACGTATAGTAGGTTGCTTTGCCTTTCCCTTTTCGATGGATAAACCCAAGAGACAGCAGTCTTTTAAAATCTTTTGTTCTCGTCGCTTTAGCCCGGGTTACAAGCGTTGCATACATTTTGTCCGTGATGAAACCTTTCTCTTTAATGTACCCGAGCAGTTTCAAATCGTGAGCGTGGAGTTGGGTTTGAGGACTGATTCCTGTTTCCGGCAATAACTTTTGGACGCGGAGTAGTTCGTCAATAATCCCCTCGGTAAAATATTCGAGCCATACGGTGAAGTCAATGTTGTCTTTCAACTCATAATAGTCCCCAAACTCTCCCACGGTCTGAAAATATCGAGTCACGTTTTGGTTATAATAATTTTCAAAACTAAACAGATTAAAAGTATTGAGTCCCATCTGCGCCAATAATACTTTGGTGGCCAAACGGGTGGTTCTGCCGTTGCCATCCATAAACGGGTGAATAATTACCATCTGCTTGTGAAAGATGCCTGCCAAAATAAGAGGATCAATCATTTTATTATTCTTCTGCACAAACTCAATCAGATTTCCCATGAGCGGCTTGACGTCTTCCACGTTGGGAGGTAGAAAAACGGCCTTACGAAGTTTTGGATCATTGACCACGACTGGTTTTTGTCGGAGCCTACCTGACTCAAATGATGGCAGAAGTTCGTGGGTTACTTGCTCGTGAATATGTAAAATGAGTCTGAGGGATAGAGAAGTGGCTTGCCTAGTGATCCGTTCATTAAGTTCTTGGAGGGCTTGGTTGTAGTTTAGAATTTCCCGTTCGCTATCCCGGATATGGGCAGGTCGTGATTTGAGAATTTTTTTTACCTCTGTAAGAGGCAACGGATTACCCTCGATGCTTGTGGAAGCGTAGGTAGATAAGGTCCTTGCGGTTTTTTCAAAAGCCGCCAAAACAAGAGAAGAAAATCGACGATTATTCAGTTCGTGGACTAGTGTGTTAATTCGTTTAATGTGTTCAAGCAGCCGATTGGTAATCGTGTAACGGGGCTGAAACATAGGTAGTCGAATTATAGTCGATTCGTAATCGATTGGCAAGATTTCACCAAGCTCCCAAAGTAATACTTTCTATGTCCTATATTGCGTATGCATGGCTCACCGCAATTTTTTATGGAATAGGTTCGATCAGCGCAAAATTATCCAGCAAATACCACGTATCCAATCCGTGGTTACCTACCACTTTATTGTTATTTTATTAACCTTGGGAGAATTGTGGCAAGAAGTGTGTCCACTCCTTTGTGCGTAATGGCCGAGAGAAACACGTGGGGGTAGGGGACGGTACGCTCGATGATTTTTTCTCTATCCAAAGCGGGGGCTGCGTCAATTTTATTGAAAACCAGTACGACTTTTTCCGGGAGTATTTTGAGTTGATCCAGAATTTCTTCTACCACATTTATTTTTTCAAACATGTCTTTATCAGACGCATCGATGACATGAAGGACGACGTCGGCACTTACAGATTCTAGGAGAGTAGAGCTAAACGCTTCGATAAGTCCGGGCGGAAGATCTTTAATAAATCCGATAGTGTCCGACACGACGACCGTTCTTTCCAGTTGAGGGATATAAATTTTTCCGACCGCGCTATCAAGGGTCGCAAATAATGCATTTTCCACGAGATTTTTTTTGTTGGTAAGGAGGTTAAAGAGTGATGTCTTACCGGCATTGGTATAGCCAACGATAGAAATGGTTTGAAGCCCCATATTTTTTCTGTTTTCTATCTGCCGGCGGCGGCTGTCTGTGAGGTGGGTAATCTCATCCGTGACGCGTTTCATTTCCCGTTTGTAGTGTCGTTTCATGAGTTCCGTATTGGTTTCCCCGATGCCTCGCGTGCCGATGCCACCGGCCTGACGCGATAAGACCATCCCCATACCGAATATACGCGGTCCCATGTGACGCATACGGGCGAGGGAAATTTGAAGTTTTGCTTCCGTTGTGTGTGCGTGCAGGGAAAATATTGACAGTATGAGATCCACTCTGTCCCATACTTCAATCTTCGGATTGATGTCCCAGAACATTTTCGTCAGATTAAACTTTTGGTTCGGGGTGAGAATGCCGTTGACGGTCACGACATCCACGCTGTGGTGTGTCAGATATTCGGCTACCTCCCGGGCTTTGCCCGGACCGATGTATGTGGCGGGATACGACGGACCTTTTTGGACAATTATATCTACGACTACTGCATTTCCCATTGATGCGACGAGATTCCAGGTTTCTGTGATATCCTTTTCTATCTCTGATTGCCCGAGCTTGGCATTTGCCAAACTGACGAGGAGCATGGAGGTAGCGTGAGTTGTGTCTTGCATCGCAGTAATTATACTTCGTGGTATAATTTTGCACACATGCTAAAATCAGTGAACTCTACGTATCAAAAATCCCCGTTTCGGGAGTACTTCAATATCTTAAGTGACGCGGATAAAGGCTCGCGGGATTCCAAAGAGTATGGATCCATGCTCATCCTCTCGCTTGTTGAGGAAATTGGAGAGATGGCCCGTGCGTACTTGGCCGAACACGGGCGGAAAAAAACCAATATCGCGGCCCAGATGGACGAGACATACCAACAGGAACTCGGGGATATCCTCGTTTCAATTCTCCGGTTTGCTCGGGTGAAAAATATCAATCTCCACGACCGGATCATGTATTCGCTTGAGAAAATAAAAGGCCGTCAGACAAGTCCCAAGACATGAACAAAGCGTTTGCTTTCCTCGCCATATCCGTGATCGTGACCACGGGAGCAATTGTTTGGATCAGAACCAGCGCCGTACCTCTTCCCATAGTTTCCTCGGTACTTGGGGAAACATCTTTTCCCAATCAAACCCACTTCGATACGCTCATTGTTCCCCCGAGTACGTTGTCACCCACGCAGAGTCCAATGCCCATTACTCCTACACCAGCGCCACAAGCATCTGCAGTTACGATTATCGATGGGCCGGGAGAGCTGGTCGAGGGAGACGTGGGAACGTTTACCTGGCACGTTGGCGGACCTCCAAAGACAATTCATACGACAACAATATATTACGGTACCACGAGTGCTCGGGGAGCATTTGATGACTACGTCACGCCCGGGGATGCACGCTATACGTATCAGCTGAAAGACTTTTTGCAAGGGGATTACGCAGTTCCCTTGCGGTTTGTTGGAAGTATCAATCAACTCGTGCCGGGAACGTATTTTTATCGTGCATATGCACTGATTGACGGGAAACATTACTGGAGCGGGGAGCGTACGTTTATCGTCGCACCAATCCCCAAACATGGGATAACCATCATTGATCGCCCCGGAACACTGTCCCCGGGAGGAAACGCGGCGTTTACGTGGGATGTGTATGGACCCGCGGCAACGACCGGGTTTACAACAATCGTCGGTGGGAAGCAATCACTACCGGGAATACTTGATCCTTCGGTGGACATCCCTAAGACTCCCTATGCGGTTCTGGTGCAGGACTTTACCAACGGCACATACACTGTGCCACTGCGGTTTATCGGCAATGCCAACGTTGCAGAGTCCGGTGTGTATTATTTCCGCGCTCTTGCCTTCATCAACGGAAAAAACATTTGGTCAGATGAATATTCTTTTACTGTAGAGTAGGACTATTATGACCCGTGGGTTAGTGAACAAGGAGGGTGACGGCCGCGATGCCGGCAAGAAGCGGTATGACGACACGAAGAACATGGTTGTGCCCCGCCCGGTGATGGAGTTCCGGGATGAGATCGGAGGCGCCTAAATATAGGAAGATGCCGCCGGCAGCGCCTAAAAAACTTGGCAGGTGAGGCGTAAGTGCCGTTCCTACGGCATATCCTAATAGCGCTCCGGGGATGGTTGCAAGCGATTGGAGGATATTGACGAGAGTCACTTTTCCTCGTGACCAGCCGTGATCGAGGAGTACGCTAAAGTCACCGATTTCCTGCGGGAGTTCGTGGGCTGCAACAGCAAGCGTCGTCGTAAGTCCCAATGCGGGATTAGCTACATAGGCAACCGCAATGACAATACCATCAAGAAAGTTGTGTAAGGTATCGCCTAAGATAAGAAGTGCCGGTAATGATTCTGTGTGATCGGCGTGTTCGTGTTTGTCATTTTTGAATCCATACCGCATGAGAAGCCGTTCCAGGACAAAGAATAGAACGAGCCCGCCCATGGCAGCAAGAAGAACCGGATGAGCTTTTCCTGATTGGTCAATAGCTTCGGGGAGAAGGTCAGTAAAGCTCGTCGCGATGAATGCTCCGGCTGCAAACGAGAGAAGGGACGTAGTGATGGTTTGCCGGATTTTTGTGCCGATTGCCAGAAGGAGCACCCCTCCGAGAAGAGAAAACAACCCGCCGATGAGGCTATAAAAGAGAAGTGTTTCCACAAATGTAGTATAATATATAAAGTAGTTCAAGCGCGACCCGCAATGCGTCCCAGAGCATGCGGGTGTATTTTTTATGGATATACGAAATATAGCAATCATCGCTCACGTCGATCATGGGAAAACCACGCTTGTGGACGGGATGCTCAAGCAGACCCATACGTTCCGTGATAATCAGGCGGAGATGCTGGCTACCACAATCATGGACACGAATGATCTGGAACGGGAGAAGGGGATTACGATCTTGGCCAAAAATACGGCGGTTATGTACCGGGATACGAAGATTAACATTATTGATACCCCGGGACACGCGGATTTTAGCGGTGAAGTTGAACGCGTTATTAACATGGCCGACGGGGCGCTCCTGGTCGTTGATGCGGCGGAAGGGCCGTTGCCGCAGACGCAGTTTGTGCTTGGGAAAGCCATGGAGTTTAATCTCAAAGTTATTGTTGTTATAAACAAAATTGACCGGAAGGACGCGCGGCCGGAAGCGGTCCTTCACGAGATAGAGAGCCTGTTTCTTCATTTGGCACACCACGAAGAACACTTGTCATTTCCTGTTCTTTACGGTGTCGGTCGGGAAGGAAAAGCGTGGGATCATCATCCTTTGGATATGAAGATTCCCGGTTCCCTCGAGCCGCTGTTTGAGGCAATTATTAAAAACGTTCCGGTTCCGGAGGCTCACCCGGATAAACCGCTAAAGGTGCTTGTTTCGACTCTTGATTTTGATCCGCATAAGGGGGTATTTGCTATCGGAAAAGTAAGCCAAGGCACTGCGCGACCGGGTCAAGCTGTTGTACTTCTTAACGAACATGAGGCACTTGGAAGCTTTCGTATCGACGAGGTTTTCACAAGCGTCGGATTGGACCGAGTTCCTGTGAAAGTTGGAGCTTCCGGCGACATCATTGCCATGACCGGTATCAACGACGCGGCAATCGGCAACACCATCGCTGATCCATCCGACCCGACGGGGTATCCGGCGATTCGGCTTGAGCCACCCACACTCAAAATCACGATTTCTGCCAACACGTCTCCGTTTGCCGGACGGGAGGGAAAGTATTGTACCGCACGGCAAATAGGTGAGCGACTCATGCGCGAAAAGCAGACGAATATCGGGCTTCTTATAGAAGAAAATGCGGGAGGAAGTAGTTTCATCGTTTCCGGCAGAGGCGAACTTCATCTGGCAATACTTCTTGAGACGCTTCGGCGTGAAGGGTATGAGATGCAGGTAGGCAAACCGGAAGTCATTCTCAAAACAATTGACGGAAGTTTTTTCGAGCCATACGAGGAGATTACGATTGATATTGATTCATCTTTTGTTGGCGTCGTAACGGAAGATCTGGGGAGAAGGAAAGCCCAACTTCTGGATACCCATACGAATGATCGCTCTATGACCCGGATGGTTTATAAAGTATCAAGCCGCAACCTCCTGGGGTTTCGCGGCGATATCCTGACCAAGACGCGGGGGAATGGTATTTTTGCGACCCGTGTCATCGGGTATTTCCTGGAGACGCCGCGGGTTGCCAAGCTTCGAAACGGGGTGCTTGTCGCGTTTGAAACCGGCAAATCATCCGGCTATGCCCTCACGACCGTCCAGGAGCGGGGAAAAGCACTCATCGGTCCCGGAATTCCGGTGTATGAGGGTATGATCATCGGGATTAATAACCGTCAGGAAGACATTGATATTAATGTATGCAAATTTAAAAAACTCACTAATATTCATTCGGCAAATGCGGATATCGCTATCCAGCTTGATCCGCCGATACAATTTTCTCTTGAGCAGTGTTTGGACTTTCTGGAAGAAGATGAGCTTCTGGAAATAACCCCCCAGAACTTGAGGCTTCGGAAAAAACACCTCACGAAACTCGCCCGCACACAAGCCCAACGGAGGCAGTAAAAAAGTAGGAAAGACATGTACATGGTAAGTAGCGGTCGCAACTTGTAATATACATATATGAGGAAGCTTCTCAAACCCAGTGATGTGCTTTTATTGGGACTCTCAGGCGCTTTAGATGTGTTTGAGGAGGTGAGAGATCCGTTTGGCGTCATGGCCGAGGGGTGCAAGTCGCTCTATGGATGGGTGCCAGCGCGGTATCGCCGTCACAATTTTTCCCGTCTCCTCAGCCGTCAGTTGCAAACGGGAGACATCGAGAAAGTCGTCAAGGGCGATGAGGTGTACTTACGGCTTACGTCGACCGGAAGCGAGAAGATTACACGCGACTTCCCGATGCTTTCGTTGGCTAAGAAGCCATGGGACGGGCGGTGGCGCATCGTCATTTTTGACATCGCCGAAGTAGACAAAAATACAAGAGAGCTTTTGCGGGACAAGCTGCGGCAGCTGGGGTTGGGGATGCTTCAGGAGTCTGTGTGGATCACGCCTCATGATGTGAGCGTAGATCTACGGGAGTTTTTAGAAAGTAGGGAGTTAGGCGAAGCAGCATTTGTGCTTGAAGTTTCCTCCATCCTTGCTGGGGATCAGGAGCTATTAGTCAAAAAAATTTGGAATCTCGACGCTCTTGAGGAAGCGTACCGGGAGATTATCGAGGAGGCAAGGAAGCTCAAGGATATGTACATGGTAAGTAGCGGTCGCAACTTGCAATATACAGAGGGGAAGAAAACGGAATTGATTGAGGAGGGGAGGAAGATTCGACAACGGTATGAAGAAGTATTGCTTTCTGACCCGTGTTTACCGAAAGAATTATTGCCCGCCGATTGGCTGGCGGGGGAGGCGCGTCGGGCAGTGAGAGATATACAAAAGATCATGGTGAAGTAAACCAAAAATCCAATTTCCGGACGATGTACATGGTAAGTAGCGGTCGCAACTTGCAGTATACAAGGGTAAAACTATGAAGAACATCATGTTAGATCTTTCTTACCGGACCAACATGTTCTACTGGCAGACGAACAGGAACGTTTCTGCAGATGAGCAAAAAGCGATATTCCTCACGCGGCATGAGCGGTTCGATGAGCGTTTATTGAGGGTTGCGGTAAACGCGGGTATGAAGCGGGCAGGATATACGGGCGATGATACAATCGCAGTTTCTCCTGATCCGATTCTTACCCTTGGTTCAGTAAATACCGTCGTGCCGGTAGTTCTCAAAAGCGGTCGCAAGATCGTAATCCGCATGCATCCGCCGGAAGTCAAGAACGGCTACTTTTGGGTGGAAGCGCTCGCTTGTTGAGGACTCCGAGTTTCTCCGCGGCATTCTCGCCCGGGGTCTGGAAGCCATGCGAGAAGTGTTTGCATTTTTTGGACTATCGTAGCAGCTGGTAAGCGTCTGTTTGGTATACTTGTAAGAGGTTATTTCTATGGAGAATGTCGTGCTATCAGCGTGGGGTCTGACGAAGACCTTCGGCGGCTTTACCGCAGTTGACCACATTTCCTTTGACGTGAAGGAAGGGGAATGCTTGGGTATTTTAGGGCCAAACGGTGCCGGAAAGACGACCACGATATTTATGCTCCTGGACCTCATTATTCCCACATCGGGCGATTTGACGATATTTGGCATGCAGTATCGGGGTGACCGTGAGCAAATTTTGCAAAGGATGAATTTTGCGTCGGCGTATATGGATATGATGCCCCGGATGACGGTTTATGAGAATTTGTTGATTATGGCAACATTGTATCAGGTACAAAACGCCGGAGAGGTGATCACGCACTATGCAAAAATGCTTGAGATCGAGGAATTACTGTCTAGCCAACATAAAAACCTTTCCGCGGGCCAAAAAACGCGCGTGCAGCTATGTAAAGCGTTTCTCAATGATCCCAAGCTTCTCCTCCTGGATGAGCCGACGGCAAGTTTGGATCCGGATATATCCGCTTCCGTCAGGCGGGACATACTGGAGGCGCAAAAACGCGGCATGACCGTCGTCATCACATCGCATAACATGGCAGAAGTCGAGGAGATATGTGATCGTGTGCTTTTTATGAGTCACGGCAAGATTGTTTCTGAAGATACGCCGGAAGGACTCGCCCGCGCCGTACGTAAAGTCCGGGTGCAGCTCATGATCAAAGACGGGCAGAAGCGGACGGTCGCATTTGCCCAAAAAGCCGGATTTGCCGTCGTTGCCAGCGACAGGTTTGTGACGATTGACGTGGATGAGGACGATATCGCCTATCTGCTTTCGGGGCTAGCAGAAAAGCATGTGGAGTATCGGCAGATTGCCATCGACAAACCCACGCTTGAAGATTATTTTATCGCAATGTCCCGTAAAAATATATGAACACAACGCGGATTTACGCCATCGTTCTCAAATTTTGGTTTGATACAAAGCGGGATATGTTCCGCTTGTTTGACGTGTTTTGGTGGCCGGCGTTTGACCTCTTTGTGTGGGGACTTTTAAGCACCTATTTAAATAAAGCGACGAGTGGGTCGATAAACTTCGTCCTCCTCTTTTTAGCAGGGATGATCTTTTGGTCGTTTTTTGACCGGGCGAGCCGGGATATATCCCGTTCAATGATGGAGGAATTATGGAACAGAAACCTTCCGAATATATTCTCGACACCCCTTCGCCTCACGGAATACGTCATTGGGGTTTTAATCATCGCCGCGATAAAGCTCATCGTCGGCGGCATATTTCTCCTGGTTCTTTCGACACTATTTTACGGATTTCGTGTGAGCAGTATGGGATGGTTTTTTCTCCCCGCGATGGCGGGACTCATGCTGTTTGGGTGGAGCGTAAGTTTTGTCGTCCAGTCTCTCGTGTTGCGGTTCGGGCATACGATTGAAGTGTTTATTTGGGCGGTCGCTATATTTCTCCAGCCGTTTTCGTGTGTGTTTTATCCGATGACGACGCTTCCCGTTTGGGCGCAGTATGTGGCGCGGCTGTTGCCGACCATGTATCTCTTTGAGGCGATGCGTGCAATTCTTGCGGGGATACCGGTACGACCTTGGGATATCTCTCTATCGTTTATTCTCAACGCGATCTATCTTATTGCTTCTGTATCCTTTTTTTATCGGACATTCCGTCACGCAAAAATTAATGGGCTCCTGACCAAGCCGTTTTAATTGTGTCTTGCGTTACAATGGAGAAGAGGGGATATAATGAGGGAAGAGCGGAGGTGATGCACATGAAAGCTTTACATATGGCGGCGTATATGCTGCTTTGGGTTGGCGGACTTAACTGGGGACTTGTGGGGTTATTTAAGTTAAATCTCGTCAATGCGCTGTTTGGGTCGCTTCCGGCTCTGGAGATGCTCGTGTATGTTTTGGTAGGCGCCTCCACGGCCTACGTGATCGCCACCCATAAGGGCGATTGTAAAGTGTGCGGCGTGAAGTAACAGTTTCGCGCGTATCGCGATGAATGTACCGATTCGTGTCGGAAGTATTGTTATTCTCCAAGGTACTTGACGTGAAACACATCAATAGTTTACAATGTAGAAAGTTAGAAAGGTAAACTTTTATGACACCACCGACAGTAGTCCCTATAAACGAAGAATGGGTGAAAATTTTAGGGAAAGGCATGGTTACTATCCCTAAAAAGTTCCGAGATGACCTCGGCATGCGGGAGGGTGAAGTGGCGCGGATTCGCAGAATCGGCAATCGGCTGGTGGTGGAGTCGCGGGATGTAGCAGATTATGAAACCTACAATGACCGCGAGCTTCGGGCAATGATAGCTGCGGACAAACTTTCTCCGAAACTTGCAAAGAAAGCCCGGTCGTTCTGGTCTGATCTTCCATGAGTGGTGTATTCTTCGATTCTTCCGTGCTTGTTGCCGCTACAGCATCACTTAGCGGTGCGTCTGCGCTCATTCTCGGGTTATGTAGAGCCGGCAAGATTGCCGGATATATCTCTCCTGATGTCCTGGGAGAAGCAAAGAAAAACGTCGCACTGAAATTACCTTCGTCTGCTGTCCGGAGACTTGATGAGATCATGAGAAAGTCTCACGTGGTTGTGATGCCAGATCCTTCGACCGAGCGCATTGCACTGTGCGAACACATTATCCATCCGAAAGATGCGTCCATCCTTGCAGCCGCGGTTGGGAGTCCTGCCGATACTATTCTTACATTTGATAAACGGCACTTTTTTGCCACAGACGTGATTGCATTCGTTGATCCAAAAGAGATTATGATGCCGGGAGACTACGTGAAAAAGTTTGTGAGGGGGAGAAGTAAATGAACATAAACACGGTTTGGGCAGATAGTCGGGGGAAGGTCATGGTACTCCTTGTCTTCCTTTGGCTTGCCGCGCTGGTGCACGAGTTTCGCGTGGGGTTGGCAACCAGCGTGGTTTTTGCGGTTGCCGCAAGCGTTGGGTTGGACGTACTGATCACTTGGCTTCGGACAAGAAAAACCGTCGTGTCGCGTTCATCCGTCGTGACCGGACTCCTCATCGGATTGGTTTTTGATCCGTTTGCCGGACCGGTTGCCACGTTGACGGCGTGCGCGATTGCCTCTATAAGCAAAGCATATCTTGGCCGCGGGGAGCACCAACATATCTTTAACCCTGCGGCACTGGGTATTGGGGTAAGTTCATTGTTGTTTGGGCGATCCGTGGCCTGGTGGGCGGCGGCATGGGGGGTGGTGCCGGTTGGCATCATTGCCGTCGGGATGCTCCCGGTGCTTTGGACGTTGCGGCGCTTGTCGCTGCCCATGACGTTTCTCCTCGTTTTTTTTGCCATCAACCTTCTGTACGGGTCACGAGAAAGCGCGGTCCGATTAACGATAGATGGCACCGTGGTGCTTTTTGCCTTCGTCATGCTGCCGGAGCCCAGAACCGCACCGACGCAAGGAGTTTGGGCGTGGGGATGGGGCGTGTTGGTGGGACTGTTGGTATTTGTCCAGAGCCTTCTCGGTATCGCGGTGGGTGACCCCTTATTGCTTGCACTTTTGGCCGCCAACCTCTAC
>Ga0209211_10001323_pt1 | contig 47333 bp, 57 predicted proteins | sample RifGroA2_FD_183992 | JGI IMG/M metagenome (GOLD analysis project Ga0209211, IMG submission 183992) | Groundwater microbial communities from Rifle, Colorado, USA - Groundwater A2 (SPAdes) (version 2) | ecosystem: Environmental > Aquatic > Deep subsurface > Groundwater | place: Rifle, Colorado...
TTCCTTATAGCAGCCATACTCCTCTTTCCATTCACATGTTGTTACAATATCCTTAACTTTATCTTTAGTGCCGCATATCTGGCCTGAGCAGCCGCCTGTGCCGCAATCTAAATCTGTTGCGCACTCTTCTTCAGCTACAAGACCAGCATAGCATCTATTTTGATAACAGGTACATTCTAATCCTACACTGCATTTTCCAGAATCAATACAATCTTGTTCGGTTGCGCATTCTCTTTCTTCAGGAATTTCTTCCTTAACCAAGCATTGGTTATTTACGCATTTAATCTCTCTAGGCTCTCTGCATGGCTCATTCCGTGCGCACTGCACCTTTGCTTCAATATTGCCTTTTGAAAATTTATAATAAGCATTGCATAATCTTAAATCTTCTGTGCACTCTTCACCTTTGCAGTTATGCGAACAATCCATTTCAGGCCATAACTCTGTTTCAAGAGCACAGTCATTGTCTTTTTCACAGTACTGGCTTAGATATTTATCTTTGTCTCCTTTGGGAATTTGTCCTTTTTGGGGCTCTATTAAATTATATCCTACTAATTTGATATCGTTTACTGGTTCACCGGTAGTTTTATAGTCTAGGATTTCTATAGAAAAAGTGTATTTTTTACCAATTTCAAATTGTTTTGAATTCTCTACAAAAATGATTAATTCATTTGTTGTAAGATTGTATGTTTCAAGCATATTACTATTTTCTGAGATAACAATATTGTCACCCATGCATGTCTTGCACAATGCTCCTTTTGGGCATGGTGGACAACTATAAGTTTTTACTACGTATCCTTCAACATTAAGATTCCCAGAATTAGCTTCTGCTTCTTTTAGCTCATGGATTGTTATAGCAGGATAACTTTGATCAATATCTGGATAGGTTCTTTCTTCTACAAGATTAGTGCAACCCATAACCCCAATTATTAAAAATACTATTCCAATAATAATTAATTTTCTCATCTTTCCCTTATCTTGGATATTATTAAATATAAAACTATCGCAAAAAATGCACCCATTAGGAACCATAATGCATAGTTTGGCGCTGCTTGCATTGCTCCTGTAATCTCTGGTGCTTTTTCCATAGCAGCTTTAGTTACTTCATCTGCTGCCTGCTCCATCAATGGCGCTGTAGCAGGAGTTGCTTTCATAGTTTCAAAGCCAGCAAACTTAAATTTAGTGTAAAGCTGTATAAATCCTGCCCCAGCCAATGCCAATAAAGCGACTGGTAATATTGATTTTAATTTTTCCTTAATGCCAAAGGTGGTCTTGGGAGCAATTATAATGTATTTATTAGCCAGTTTGTAATGGTTGACCTCTTTGCCTTTCTCGCTGTAATGGAATTCCTCTGCTGTAACTAAACCACCTTCCATTAAATGCTTTAGATTATAATGTACTGTAGAGATAGGTATCATCAGTTTCTCAGCCAGCTCTGTTTCAGTAGCCTCTTTTTCAGCCAAATAATCAAGTATCTTCCTGCAGCTTTCATTAGCTATAACCTGCGCCAGCTGCTTGGCCTTATCCTCTCTCAAGCTTACTAAAACGAACTTCTCCTTTGCCATAGGATTAAAGTTATAGAAGGTATTATAAATAGGTTTTGATGATTTTGAATTGAATGGAAGTTATAGGGAAAAAATTAATAAACTAACACCCTTCATTGACCCTTATGCAGACAATTACCCTCTCCTCTTCAAAAAAACACGAACTGATAGACATAACCTCTAAAGTTGAAGAAACAGTCAAAAACTCAAAAGTCAGGGAAGGTATCTGCTTTGTCTATGTTCCTCATGCAACAGCTGCTCTAACTATAAACGAGAATGCAGACCAGAATATACAAACTGACATTATAAAAGCTATAAACAAGATAGTCCCGGAGCATGATGATTATTCACATGATGAAGTAGACAATAATGCTGCTGCTCACATAAAATCAACCATAATCGGCGTAAGCAAGGCAATACCTGTAAGCAATGGAAAACTGCAGCTGGGAACATGGCAAAATATCTTTTTCACGGAATGGGACGGACCAAGAAATAATAGGAAAGTATTAATAGATATACTCAAAAAATAAAGTTTATAAATGCGGGAGATAATTTGGGTTAAGGGGGTAAAATATGATTTGCGACCTTTGCGGAGCCAAAACTGAATTATTGTTCAAAACTAGTATAGAGAATTCAGAGCTGAATGTCTGTAAAGCTTGTTCAGTATTTGGTAAAGTCATTTCCGAAGTGAGGATAGAAGAGGCAAAGCCAAAAAAAGCCAGAGAAGAGGCGCAAATGCAGTCTCCTGAAAAAGAGCTTATTTTTGTAATAGCTGCAGACTATGCTGAAAAGATAAAGAAAAAAAGGGAAGAGCTTGGCTTGAAGCAGGAGGATTTTGCAAAAATAATTAATGAAAAGCAGGCCTTGGTCCATAAAATGGAAACCGGCCATTTTGAGCCTAACATAGACCTGGCAAGGAAGCTGGAGAGGTTTTTAAAGATAAAGCTTATAGAGCAGTATGAAGAAACACACGACAAAGCAGCCAGGGAAAAAACAGGCACCTTTACAATCGGTGATTTTATTAAGGTCAGGAAGTGATTTATTTCTCAAATATATAACTTTCACATCCCCCTTCTTTCTCATAAAAAACAGCCTCAAACTTGGTTTTTAACAACCCAATAAAATCGTTTTTCTTCTCTTCACAGCCCATAAAATAAGGCTCGCAATAAAGGTCGCAGCTGTTAAGCAGTATATGCTCTGCTTTATCTGATTCGGATGCCAGTTCGCTAATTTTTTTGTCGTCAAAAACAGGAAAATACATCAGCTCGCTAATTTTTTTGTCCGAATAAACAGCATAAATTGGGTTAGTCACCCATATACCTTCTTTTACATCCTCTTTTGCCATATAATTTTGAAAAAGGGTAAATTTATTCTCTTCCTCACCGAACTTAAAATAAGGTGTTATTTGCACCACAAATAATAAAATCAATGATGCCAATATTAGCAATCTGGCCTTGTCTTTCTTTACATACTCAATTAATGAATAAAAGCCATAAGATGCTATTATGGACAGATAGGGCAAAAATGCAGTTATAAAGCGAATCTCTTTATGGGGAACCAGGCTAAAAAACATTAGAAATAATAAAAACAGAGCCAATATTAATGAGATGGCTGCGCTTCTTTTCTTAAAAATAAAAAATATGCCTGCTAATGATAAAATCAGTATAAAATTTTCCTTTAATATGTTTATAAAATAAAAATAAAACTGCTGGTTATACATTAAGCCAGTGTATTTTGTCATAAACAGCTGTAATAATAATGGGTATATTGGGTTTTTATGTATTACTAGGTTAAAAGCCAAAAATGGAATCAATGCTATAAAAAACCCGGATGCTAAATATGCTGCCTTTTTATTGAAATCCTTATATTCTTTGCGATTAAGCAAAAAGATTGCCGCTATAGAAATAAATACTCCAAGCTGTATAAACCTCGCCATAAATGCAATGCCTGCAAATATTCCGGAATAAAAAAGCCTTTTTTTGATAAAAAGATGCACTGCTAGCAATGAAAAGAATAGTGAAGGGATATCAGATAAGATCTTATTGGAGAAAAAAAAGAAGCTGGGTGTAAATGCCAGCAAAAAAGCGGATAAGACAGCTATATTTTCATTAAATGCCTCTTTTCCGATTTTATAGCTAAGATAAATGCAGCCTAGCGCAAATAACAGCCCAAGAATCCTTCCGTAAATAACGGGGTCTAAGCCAATCTTCCATAACAACCCTAAAAATATTGGCCATATCAACGGCCTTGATGGCTCAAAAAACCCGGCCTTCCCCATGGAAAGTATATATTTCCCGATGCCAATGTAAACAGCAGAATCCCAGAAGATATTCTCATAAAACTGCAGGGAATAAATGCCAAGCAAAAAAAATGCTGCAATAATGATAAATATGCCTTTATTTTTATTCATCCCGGAATTCATTTTCAATGCGCTGGTTGTATAAGAATGAAGGCTAAGCAGCTGTCTTATTCCCGTTTTTATTCAGCATGAACCATTCCATCGGCCTTTTTGTCAAAACCTTGAAAATCCCTATATTTACATAATAGGTGACAACTAAGCCATAGCTGAAGCAGGATATGAATGAAGTTAGAATGCCCTTAATATTTTTGCTCTTTGCCTGTGCAACAACCCCTGCCATTAATATTCCGCTGGTTAAAGCTATGTTCCTTCCCAGTTCAGAGAAAAACCTTAAAAGATTTATTGGCTCTGGCTTGTGTGTTATAAAGCTCAAAAAGCCGGTTATAAAAAGGAAAAGCAGCAATACTGCAAATAAATATCCTGAGCATGCAAAATTTATAAAAAATTTGTCCCTGATGCTGAGCTTTTTATTTCTGATAATGTCCTTCCCATGCTCCTTAAGCGCGTCTATAACCCCAAAAGCCCATCTCATCTGCTGCCTGTATAAATCCTTTGGAGTATAAGGCACTTCGCTTCCGCACTCTAACTTTTCTAAATACTCAATCCTATATCCGTTTTTCAAAAGCCTTAACGCGTATTCAATGTCCTCTGTCAGGCTGCCGTTTTTCCAGCCGCCAAGCTTAACCAGGAGGTCTTTTCTCACAGCTTCTGCTGATCCGCAAAGGAAAGAAATGCCTCTTCTATTTTTAAAGAATGGGTAAAGCACATGATGGCAGATAGCAACAATGCTTGCCCCTAATATTGAAACCATGTTCTGGTTTGCATTTATAAATTTCCATCTTGCCTGCACGCCAGCCAGCTCCTTGTCATAGATAAATGGTGTTACAATCCTTTTCAGGAAATCTCTTGGTGGAACAAAATCAGAGTCAAATAAAACCAATATGCTCCCTTTGGAATATTTAAGCATATGATTAAGGTTTCCTGCCTTGTACCCAATATTGCTTCCCCTTCTGGTTATCCTAATCAATTCGTGTTTTTTTGCAAACCCATCCAATTTCCTGGAAACATCTGTTTTATTGCTGTCATCCCCAATTATAATCTCGTACCTGTCTTTTGGATAGTCAAACTCCAGGCATTTTTTGGCGCATCTTATAGCTGCTAATTCATTATATGTGGGTATCTGCACAGTCACAAAAGGCGCTTTTTCAGTGATAAATCTTTTTTCTTTTGCTCTATTTTTATTAAACAGTACATATACCGAAACAAGGTAATACAAGACTGAAACAATTATTGCAATAAAAAGAAATGCGTAGAATATGTTATCAAATACTATGTGCAAAAAGTCCAGCATCTGCCTGCCAAAAACATCATAATATCCCAGTATAGCATTCATTATAGCGCTGAATTCCATCGGCTCACCCTATGAAGTATTTTTTATTCTTAAACCTAAACATAAATATGCTAAAACATATAATTATATTTAAAACTATCGTATACGGGAAATAGAAGAATATCGCAAAGATATTCTTAATGTTGATTTTATCCTTGAATATCTTTATAGATGCTATTATCAGTATAGTGCTTATAATGCCTGAAACCACTCCAAAAAAGCTGTAATAAGAAAAGCCCCAAACCGGAAGCTTATAGATTACAAAAATAGGCCCCAGTAAGCTAAACCACCTGAAAAGATACCCAAATACGCTTATAAAGCTGGATGAATTATAAGGCAGCCAATAATTTACCTGGTAGATTATAACCGGAAGCGATAATATGGCATAAAAAGACCACCAGAATTGGTTTACAAACAAGAACAGTATAGAAGGCGACGATTTAAATGAAAACAGCTTCTTATTCTTAATCAATGATTGCAGCACGCCCATCCACCACCTTGACCTTTGCAGATACAGCTCTTTTAAGCTGTCTGGGACAACAGTATAGCCAAATGCATCATGCACATTAATTGTCTTATACCCTGCTTTTTTTATCTCTAATGCCATATCCATATCCTCTGTCAAAGTGTCTTTTTTGAAAGAGCCGACATCATTAAGCAGGCTTTTCCTGTAAGCAGCCAAAGCGCCAAAAAACCAAATGCCATTATTAAATACAGTAGAAAAACAATGCCTTATCAGATTATTATAATGATACTCTATATTCTGGAATATTCCCATGATGCTGTTGTTATTCTTTACCTTGCTGTTTCCCGTAGTTGCCCCTATATTTTCATCTGCCAATGGCCTTACAATCTCTTTTATGCAGCTTTTATCAATTATCGTATCTGCATCAATTGTTAAAACAAAATCATACCTTGCCTTTGAAACCCCGAGATTCAGTGCTTCTGCTTTTCCTAAATGGCTCTGTTCAAGCACGTTTACCTTTTCATATCTTTTTAGAATGTCTTTGGTTTTATCAGTAGAGCCGTCATCAATCACGATAACCTCCATCTTTTTTTCTGGGTAGTCTGAATTTAATATGGCATCTAAACACTCACCAATATTCTTTTCCTCATTAAAAACAGGCACAATTATGCTTATTTCTGGCTCAAAATCAAAATTCTTCTTCTTTATGAATCTTGAGATTAAAAAAATCACAAATATAAACGCCAAAAAAGAAAATAATATGATAAACAATACGCTAGACATCTCCATAATTATATCTTTCATTATAACACCTTTTTTAGCTTGTATCTTATATATCCTTATTTATCTAAAGATGGTGGTATCAATTTTTAAACTTTTCTATAAATAATCGCTAATATTGAATACTATCTCTTATAAACAAGGTAGTAATAGAAGACAGAAAAAATAGTTGTTGTTATTATAACAATACCCCAAACTACGCCGATAATTGCCAAAGCCTTTCCACCATATTCAGAGGGTTTGTTCTTTATATTGCTCAATGCCCTTATGCCAAAAATAATAGCTAATCCGCTAAAGATTATATTTAGGATGGGGATCAGGAAGAATACATTCAAAATTAAAGATGTGATTGCTAGTCCTTTTCTTTTTTTGGTTTTCTTCTTTTCCATTATAAAATTAATTTTGGTGTCTTATATAAATATTTCTATATGGGGCTGTCAAGAACCACCCTTCATAGAAGGGTGGAATGAAGCTTTAGCTTCTTGCCATCTTAGATAGGGGTGGTTCTTGAGCATGCTCAGAAACTTTCCATCATCTGGATTGTGATTGGCTTTCAGCCACCAGTCATAGACTGGTGGAAAGTTTCTGACATTTTAAAACAAAAATCTTATAATGCCAGCTAGATTCCTCTTGTCTATGGATGGAAGAATACCTTCTGGGAGCAAGATCCTGGACAGGATGCTTGAAGGCGGTTATGAAACAGATATAATAACAACTATCTACGGGCCTGCTGGCTCTGGCAAGACAGTTTTATGCCTTTTATGCGCCATAAATATTGCCAGAAACAATAAAAAGGTTATCTATATTGACACAGAAAACTCTTTTTCAATAGAAAGGCTAAAGCAGATTGCGCTGGATTACAAAAAAATACTAAATCAGATGGTTTTTTTAAGGCCCACATCCTTTGAAGAGCAAAAGAGGATCTTTGAGAAGCTAAAGGATATAGTCAATGATAAGATTGGGTTGGTAGTATTTGACACAATAGCTATGCTCTATAGGCTTGAGCTTGGCAAAAGCAATGATATCTATGAAGTGAACAGGGAGCTTGGAAGGCAGATAGCTTACCTGACAGAGATAGCAAGGAAAAAGAATATTCCTGTTTTAATAACAAACCAGGTTTATGCTGATTTTGAGGACAAGGAAAAAGTTAACATAGTTGGCGGTGACCTCTTAAAATACGGCTCTAAATGCCTTATTGAGCTGCAGATAACCCCTTCCGGCAATCGGAGAGCTATACTGAAAAAACACAGGAGCATAGCTGAGGAGAAGGAAATTACATTTAAAATAGTCCAGGGCGGCGTTATAGGCACAAAAGAAGGCAGGGGCTTTAAGCTGTTTTAGGGGAAAGTTTTTTATATCTGCCGCAAAACCTTTAACCTGAATTAAGATGGTATTTAATAATAAAATAAAGGAGTTCAGGAAGAAAAAAGAATCTTTGGTAGATAGGCCTTTAATAAAAAAGCAGCATGAGAGGGGAAAATTAACAGCAAGGGAAAGGCTTGGCCTGCTTTTGGACAAAGATTCATTCGCAGAGCTTGATGCTTTTGCAGAAAACACAAATTCAGAAAAAAGATTTCCAGGAGACGGCGTTATAACTGGATACGGAACCATAAACAAAAGGCCTGTTTATGCCTATGCTCAGGATTTTTCTGTTATGGGCGGCTCTATGGGTGATGTTCATACAAGGAAGATAGCTAAGGTAATAAAACTAGCATTAAAAACCGGCTGCCCGGTAATTGGCTTGCTTGACTCAGGCGGGGCTAGAATCCAGGAAGGCATTTCCGGCTTGGATGGCGGCGGTGAGATTTTCCTTAATAACACGCTGGCATCGGGCGTTATCCCGCAGATATCTGCTATTATGGGGCCATGCGCCGGCATAGCTGTTTACTCTCCTGCCCTTACTGACTTTGTTTTTATGGTAAACAAGATATCAAATATGTTTATCACTGGTCCAGATGTTATAAAAACAGTAACTGGAGAGACAATCGACTTTGAAAAGCTGGGCGGCGCCTCAGTGCATAATGAAAAAAGCGGGGTTGCCCATTTTTTTGCTGATTCCGAAAAGGAATGCATAGCTATGATTAAAAAACTGCTGGGCTATCTGCCACAAAATAATTTGGATAATGCCCCTGTAGCTAATACGGGCGATAATCCCGAAAGGCTGAATAATGATCTCGCAACTATTGTCCCAGACGACCAGAAAAAAAGCTATGATGTTAATGACGTGATAAATGAGGTGCTGGACAAGAATTCATTTTTTGAGGTGCATGCCGGATATGCAAAAAACGCAGTTGTTGGCTTTGGAAGGTTAAATGGGATTTCTATAGGCATTGTTGCCAACCAGCCAAAAATATTAGCTGGCTGTTTGGATATTAACAGCTCTGATAAAATAGCGAGGTTTGTGAGGTTTTGTGACTGTTTTAACCTCCCTATACTGAATCTTGTTGATGTTACTGGATATTTGCCAGGCACTGAGCAGGAGCATAATGGAGTTATAAGGCATGGCGCTAAAATATTATATGCTTATTCCGATGCAACTGTCCCTAAAATTTCATTGGTTATGCGCAAAGCCTATGGCGGCGCATATATAGCAATGGTAAGCAAGGACATGGGTTATGACAAGGTTCTGGCATGGCCTATGGCAGAGATTGCAGTAATGGGCCCTGAGCAGGCAGTAAATATTATCTATAAAAAAGAGTTCCAAGGCGCAAAAAATGCTGATAAGCTCAGGAAGGAAAAAGTAAAGGAGTTCAGCGGGAAATTCTTAAACCCTTACAGGGCTGCTGAGCTTGGCAGGATTGATATGATAATTGAGCCTAAGGAAACAAGAAAAGCTTTGATTAAATGCCTGGAAATGATAATAAGCAAGAGAGAGAAAAGGCCTGCTAAGAAGCACGGCTCTATCCCCTTATAAGATGGAAGAGTTAGTTGTTAATATTGATGGAAAAGAGTATCGTGTCAAGATAGAAGAAGCTGAGGATGGAAAGCTAAAGGTTTTCTGCGATGGTGATGTTTATACTGTTGAGACAAGGGAAAGCATTACAGAAAGCATTGCTGAGGAAGTAAAGAAAAAGGAATCCGCAGAGGGAGGAAATATTATTATTGCCCCGTTGCCCGGCACAGTTGTCAGCATAAACGTAAAAAAAGGCGACAAGGTTAATAACGGTGATACCCTAATCAAGTTGATAGCAATGAAGATGGAGAATGAAATAGTAGCCCCAAAAGACGGCAGGGTAAAAGACATTAAGGTAGATAAGAACGACAATGTTGATAAGGGAGATGTGTTGGTGATATTAGAATAAAAAACTATTTCTTAGAGCTGTCTGTTCCCTTGCCAAACAAAATTCCCGCTAAAACATTTAATGCCCATGCTTGAAGCCAATTTATAGGAAGAAGCTTGCCAAAAACAAAGTTCCACAGCCACATCACAGGTAATGCTAAAATGAGCCCAACAACTATGCTTAGAAGTATTATAATGAACATTGTATAAGAGATTTCTATTATTCTCCTTAATAATGGGACATTCTTTAATAGGACCATATAAAACAGCCTGGAACTTGAAACTATTTAAATTTTCCGCTTTAATCGCTTAAATCCAAAAATAATATATACCAAAACCAGTTTACAGTTAAAATGCCATTGGAAAATGATAGCTTTTGCTTTGTGTGCGGGAAGAAAAACAGGATAGGGCTGCATCTAAAATTTAAGACTAAGGGCAGGAAAACAAATGCAACCTTTATACCGAAAAAGGAGCACCAGGGCTATAAGGATATTGTCCATGGGGGCATACTAGCAGCTGTTCTTGATGAGGCAATGACAAGGCTGGGCTATGAAATTGGGCTGAACACAGTGACAGCAAGGCTGGAAGTGGATTTAAGAAAGCCTGCTTATGTTAATAAAAAATTATTTTTAGAGGGGAGAATAATCAAAGAAGAGGAAAGAAAAGTTTTAGCAGAGTCTGTCCTAAAGAACGAGGATAACGAAACAGTTGCAGAAGCAAAAGGCATCCTGGTCAAGATTAAATAGAATCCTTGTATAGCAGATTAAATTCTTTCAGTATTTGTTTTATTATCTTCCTGTTATCAACCTTTCTTTTTAGAATTTTTTTTAATGATACAGCTTTATAATTTAAGGATTTTGGCACATTATTGTTTGTGTTTACCCCAATGCCTATGACCATCTTTTCTATTTTATTGTTCTTAAAAATGTTTTCAGTTAAAATGCCGCATATCTTTTTTCCTTTGTATTGCAGGTCATTTGGAAACTTTATTTTTGTTGCAGCGCCTAGTTTTTTTATTGTCCTTTGGACAGCTCTGGCAGCCATTATTGTTAATTTATTCAAATTTTGTATCTCCGGCTTAAGAACTATGCTCATATAAACCCCGCCAGAATAAGACCTCCATATCCTTTTTAGCCTGCCTCTGCCTTTAGTCTGCATATCGGCTATTATAACATGCCCGCTGCCAAATTCTTTGGCTTTCTCATTAGTTGATGTTAGTTTTTTGAAATAATGTGTTTTAAACATCTTAAAAATATCAGAAATTCTCTTGCTCCATCTGCTCCTGCCTTCCTGCCATAACCCACTGGCCGGGTTTAGGGCTGACAATGCTTTTCTTATTTTCCAGATATTTCGCAACAGCTGTTGTCACTATTAGCGCTTTTTTTGCCCCAGGTATCTCTTTTTTCTTGGTTTTTTTATGCTTTTTTAGCTCTTCGGCTATCTTATTTTTATCAATAAAAGATGTTGAGATATTTCCTTTCCAGAATTGCCTGTTATTCAAAACTGCCTTATGGAATGGGATTGTTGTTTCAACCCCCTCTATGATATACTCGCTTAATGCCCCCCTCATTCTTGCTATTGCCTCATGCCTTGTTTTCCCGCTGCACATGAGCTTGGCTATTAAAGGGTCATAATGGTGGCTTATAATATGGCCGCTATGGCAGCTCGAGCATATCCTTATCCCAGGCCCTCCGGGAGGTATGTAGTTAGTTATGGTTCCCGGAGATGGCTCAAAGTCATTAACAGGGTCCTCAGCATTTATTCTGCATTCTATTGCCCAGCCGTTTATTTTTATGTCATCCTGTGTGTAGGCAAGCTTTGCCCCGGCTGCTATCTTTATCTGCTCTTTCACTAAATCAACCCCGGTTATCATCTCAGTAATCCCGTGCTCAACTTGTATCCTTTTGTTCATTTCCATAAAATAAAAATTCTTATTCTTATCAAGCAGAAATTCAACAGTAGCAGCGCCTTTACAGCCAACTGCCTTTACAGCCTTGACAGCAATCTCGCCCATCCTCTGCCTTAAATTCGCATCAAGCGCCGGAGATGGCGCTTCTTCAATTAGTTTTTGGTGCCTTCTTTGGATGGAGCATTCTCTTTCACCTAAATGAATGATATTTCCATACTTATCAGCTAAGGCCTGAAATTCAATATGCCTTGGATCCTCAATATATTTTTCCATATATAGCCGTTTTTTTCCAAACGCTGCTTCTGCCTCGGTTTGAGCGCTCATATAGGAATTAACAACATCCTTTCTGTCATATACAATCCTCATTCCCTTGCCGCCGCCGCCTGCAGACGCCTTGATTATAACAGGATAGCCAATCTTTTCAGCAACCTCTAAAGCATGCTCCTCATTTCTTAATAGCTTATTTGTCCCGGCTATAACTGGTATGCCTGCTTTGTTCATTGCTTCCCTGGTCATAGCCTTGTCTCCCATTATGCTCATTGTTTTTGCAGAAGGCCCTATAAATACTATTTTATTCTCTTCGCATAATCTTGTAAAATCAGCATTCTCTGCTAAAAAACCGTAACCTGGGTGTATTGCATCAACCTTCGCCTTTTTTGCTGTTTTTATTATTTTTTTAATGTCAAGATAAGCAGAAGAATGCCCTATACAGTACGCCTTATCAGCAAATTTGACAGCTAAGCTATCCTTATCCTCTTTTGAGTATATAACAACTATTTTTATTCCAAGCTCTTTGCAGGCCCTTATAACTCTTAAAGCAATCTCTCCCCTGTTTGCGATTAATATCTTCTTGAATATCTTTTCTTTGCTCAAAACAGTATAGTCCTTTTCCTTCTCTACAGCCCCTAAGCCCCTGGTCAGCATATCCAAAAATGAAAGTGATGATTTTTCTGCTATGATGCTGTTTAGCCTCCCCTCATCCATGCTGGGAAGTTTTCTTATTACGTTGCTTGCTATTACCTCGCTAAGCTTTTCAATGTCCGGCTCATGAAGCAGTTTTCTGTCTTTTTCAATTCTGATAAGCTGTGACCTAATCAATGATTCTATCTCTTCATAAAGAAAAGGCATCTTTTCATGCGTCTTTCTTGCTATCTTTTTTATATAGCCATAGCTGGCAGCTATAGGCATCAATAGCCTGTTTAATGCCTGCTCTATTCTCCCAGCCTTGTTTGACTTGTCTAACATTATATTGAAAAGTAATATTGCAGCTTATTTAAAGATTATGGTAAGTTAAAGCCTAAAATAAACCGAAGGTTTTTTAAAGAATTTACCCTTTCTCAAGAGTTAGGGGGGTTGATTGAATTTATAGCAGACAGGAGGGATAAAATTGAAGAAGATAGATGACTTGAAGGATGAAAATGGTCATTTAGATAGCAATGCTATTAAGCAAATTATACCCTATGACTACCCCTTTTTGATGATAGACAAGGTAATAAGCCTGGATAAAAACAAGATAGTCGCCATTAAAAACACATCTGCCAATGAATGGTTTTTTAAGGGCCATTTTGCTGGATTTCCAATAATGCCGGGCGCTTTGATTGTAGAGGGCTTAGGCCAGGCAGCAACCCTATTAGTAAGATACAATCTTGAGAACCATCACGAGAAGGAAGTCTTGGCTTACAAGATAAAAGAGGCTAAGTTCTCTGCGCCAACCTTTCCGGGCGACCAGATAAAATACGAGGCTGTTTTAATGGGCCAGGATGAGAGAGGGGCCATGATGCAGGGCAAAGCGATAGTTAATGAGAAGATAGTAACAGAAGCAATGTTAGTTCTGGCAGTTGTTGACAGGAAGGAATTTCGTTCTAAGTACTCTCCCGTTTATAGGTAAGTGGTTATTATGTACGTCAAAGGCGTTGGCATGACCAAATTTGGATTTGAAAATAGGCCTACATGGGATATGGCTTATGAAGCTAGTTTGGAAGCCTTAAATGGCTCAGCAATAAATGACATTGATGCTGTGGTTGTATCAACAGTAGATACCTTAGTCAGTGATGAAAGGCAGAGGCATTACCCTTCCCTAGTTAGCTCTTTATTCAAAAGAAAAATACCAATGATACAGATACCTGCTGTCTGCGGCGGAGGCGGAGCTGCCTTTTGGACTGCTAATAAGCTTGGTTATGATAATGTCCTGGTTTTAGGCGTCGATAAGATAGCTGTTAATACACCCCCAATAATAACAAATGAGATAATGAATGCCACTGACAAAGTTTGGGAGCAGAATGAAGGCATGATTTTTCCATGCTCAGTTGCCTTAATTGCGCAGCAGCATATGCTAAGGTATGGAACTACAACAGATGACCTGGACTTAGTCGCTTTTAAAAATCATGAAAATGCTTTTTTAAATGAAAAAACCCCTTTTTACAGGAAAAAAATAACACTTGAGCAGATAAAAAAAAGCCCGGTTGTAGCAAGCCCTTTTAGGTTATACGATTGTACTTTAAATGTTAACGGAGCAGCTGCCTGTGTTTTGACTAAAGATAAAACAGATGTAGAAGTGGCTGGCTCAGGATTGAATGTAGATTATATGGGGCCTTTTGAAAGAGAGGACATGACAAAACTTATAGCCTGTGAGATGGCTGCTAAAGAGGCGTATAAAAAAGCAGGCATAGGCGCTGAAGATATTGATGTCATGGAAGTTCATGATGCTTTTACAATCCTGGAGCTGATTAGTTATGAAGATTTGGGGTTTTGCAAAAAAGGAGAAGGCGCAAAACTGATAAGGGACGGAACTACCAAGATAGATGGCAAACTGCCAGTAAACCCGAGCGGCGGCTTAAAGGCAAGAGGCCATCCAATTTCAGCAACAGGCATGGCGCAGATTTATGAAATAGTTAGGCAGCTTAGGGGTGAGTGCGGTGATAGGCAGGTTAGCAGGCATAAATATGGCTTAGCGCAAAACATAGGCGGCCCTGGCGGGTCTGTAATCGTAAATATTTTTAAAAAGGTGGGTGGTTAAATGGTAAAAGTCTTAAGGTGGGTTTGCAGGAAATGCAATAAGAAATGGCTTTATCCTATTGAAAAATGCATTTATTGCAATGAAAAGCTTGAGAAAGAGATAGGGTTAAAAACAAAAGTGATTGGGGTTTCTAAAGTGAATGTTCCTTCTTCCTACCATCCTATTGTCCCTTATTATGTTTTAATTCTGGAAGATGAGCATGGCAACAGGATGCCTAAGAAAAGCATGAGGGAATGGAAGATTGGCGATGAGTATAAATGGCAGCCTAGTGATGATGATTCTGCTGTTTCAATTGTGAAAATAAAATATGATGTTTATGAGGCTGTAAAAGAAGCTTTGGAGTTAATCAATTTTAAATTGGATAATAATGCCAAAATCCTGATTAAACCGGAGATAATTGCCAAGGCTTATCCTTACATGGCATTTAATACAAATCCTAAGGTTATAGATGCTATATTAAAAATATTGATTGAAAAAGGAGTCAAAGCAGAAAATATTATTGTAGCTGAAAGATGCCAGTTTGACCCAATGGAAGAGGCATTGCCAAGAAGCGAGATAGATGGTGTTTGCAATAAATACAAAGTCAAGTTCGTTGATTTGGCTAAAAGCCAGTATGAAAAAAAGAAAGAAGGCAATTTTGAATTTGAAATTGCTAAAGATGTTTTAGGCAGGGATTTAGTAATTAATGTTCCTGTCCTGAAAACGCATTTGTTATTAGGCATAGCCGGCGCTTTGGAAAATATGACAAGGATTGTTTCTGAAAAATGCTATAAGGAAATGTCATCCAAAAAACCAGAGGAAATCGCTCAGGCAATTGCTTTATTAAATAAATCTTTAAAATATATAACAATCGGTGATGGCACAATAGGAATGCAGGGAAATGGCCCTGCGCAGTATGGAGAGCCGGCTTTCCTGAATATGATTTTAGCGTCTAAAGACCCGGTTGCTTTGGACTCTGTTTTCAAGGAGATTGCTTTGTTAAGAAATGTTCCGTGTTTAGAAGTTGCTGAAAAGATGGGTGTTGGAACTGCAGACATCAGAGAAATCGCAGTAGTTGGTGAAGAACTTGGCGCCTGCCAAAGAGAGCTAAAGCCAGCAATTGGCTCGAGGCTAATCAAGTTTTAATAATAAATTTTAATTAAAATGCCGACAATAAAAATTAACATTGAAAAATGCAAGGGATGTTATTTTTGCATAGAAGCCTGCCCCTTAAAGCTGATCAAGGTTTCAAAGAAATTGAACAAGAAAGGCTTTAATTATGTTTTAATGGACTCAGATAAATGCACTGGCTGCGGCTTGTGCTTCCAGATGTGCCCTGATTTGGCAATTGAGGTTTATAAGTAAAATGGCTGAAAAAGTTTTGATGAAAGGAAACAATGCAATAGCAGAAGCAGCTATCCAGGCTGGCTGTGGGTTTTATGCAGGCTACCCTATAACGCCGCAAAATGAAATCCCGGAATATCTGTCAAAAAAGATGCATGATATTGGCAGGGTTTTTATCCAAAGCGAATCTGAGTTAGCAGCTATTAATATGGTTTTTGGAGCTTCTGCGGCTGGCGCAAGGGCAATGACTTCCTCATCTTCCCCAGGCATAAGCTTGAAGCAGGAAGGAATTTCTTATATTGCTGGTGCTGAATTGCCGTGTGTGATTGTGAATATAGCCAGAGGCGGCCCCGGCTTGGGCAATATTTCTGGTGCGCAATCAGATTATTTTCAATCTACTCGCGGAGGAGGCCATGGTGATTATAGATTAATTGTTTTAGCACCCAGCTCAGTACAAGAAGCTTATGATCTTACAATGAAATCGTTTGATTTGGCTGATATCTATAGAAACCCTGTTTTGTTGTTGAGTGATGGCTACTTAGGGCAGATGATAGAGCCGGTAGAACTTAAAGAATATAAAAAACCAAACAATTTACCTGCTAAAGATTGGGCTTTAACTGGTTGTAAAGGCAGAAAGCCAAATGTGATGAAAACATTGTATTTAGTTCCTCCCGAATCACTGATAAAACATAATATTCATTTGCAGGAAAAATACGGCAGGATAAAAAAAGATCTTTGCCTGTATGAAGAGGCTGAAACAAAAGATGCTGATTTGATTATAGTTGCTTATGGAATAGCAGCAAGAGTTTGCAAAGGCTCTGTTTTAAAAGCAAGAAAAGAAGGAATTAAAGTTGGTTTAGTAAGGCCAATAACCTTGTGGCCGTTTCCTGAAAAGATAATCTCTCAGTTAGCTGATAAGGCAAAAAAATTCTTGGTTGTGGAGATGTCAATGGGCCAGATGGTAGAGGATGTAAGATTAGCAGTTAACGGCAAAAAGCCAGTTGAGTTTTTTGGAAAGGCAGGTGGCTGGATACCTAGTCTTGATATGGTTTTAGAGAAAATTAAGGAGTTAAAATGACTGTAATGAAAAAACCAGAAACACTAAAAGAAGCTGTAACACATTACTGCCCGGGCTGCGGGCATGGGATAATCCACAGGTTGGTTGCTGAAGTTATAGATGAATTAAAGATAAGGGAAAAAACAGTCGGAACAGCTCCTGTTGGCTGCGCTGTTTTGCTTTATGATTATTTTAATTGTGACATAATTGAATGCGCTCATGGAAGGATTCCTGCAGTAGCAACCGGAATTAAGAGAGTACATCCTGATTTAGTTGTCTTTGGCTATTCAGGAGATGGCGACATGGCTGCTATTGGCACTGCTGAGATAGTTCATGCTGTTAACAGGGGAGAAAATCTAACTTTTATTTTTGTCAATAACGCTGTTTACGGAATGACTGGCGGCCAGATGGCTCCGACAACAATGCTGGGCCAAAAAACAACAACCACGCCTTACGGCAGGGAAATAAAAGAAGCGGGTTACCCTTTAAGGGTTTCTGAAATGCTGGCAACATTAGACGGAGCTTGCTATATTGAAAGATGCGCTGTTAATAACGCTGCAAATGTTATCAAAACAAAAAAGGCGATTAAAAAAGCATTCCAAAACCAGATTGATAAAAAAGGATTTTCAATTGTTGAAGTTTTATCACAATGCCCGACTAACTGGGGCATAGCCACAATAAAGTCAAATGAATTTATTGAAAAGGAAATGATGAAGATATATCCGCTGGGGGTTTTGAAGGATAAAGGTGATTAAAATGCAAAATGGATTAGATTATACAAGCCTTATACTAGGGGAGATGGCAGGGGGTGCTGCAAAAGATGGTGAAATTCTGCGTCCTGCTATGACTGCAATAGCAGTATTTGGGATGAGAATACCACAAAAAACATTTGATATGTATGTTGAAGCATATTCAAGGAGATCAAAAAAAGATTATGATGGCGCAATTCAATTACTAAGGGGTTTACCAGATGACATCCATGCAAAGGCGTTCTTGTGGGAGATATACAGGGAAAGTGGCCAAGCAACATCATATAAGGAAGAATTGGAGGAAATATGCAAGCAACATGAAAACAACGTGTACTTAATGTCTAGTTTAGCTCTTATAAGAGAAGAGGTAGGAGATATTGAAGGCGCTATAGAAGTAGAAGGAAGTTTAGTGCAAAAAACAGAAAACGAAACCGAGCCGATTAAAAGGATTCCTTTGATAGTAGGTTATTATAATCTAGCATGTTGTCATTATAAGAAGGAAGAAAAGAATGAAAATCCTGATTTTTCTAGTGTTTATAAGCACCTAGAAGCAGCTGTTGCAGAGAGAGATAGATGTGATTTTCTACTGGATGGTTATCCAGGGATAACGTTAGAAAAGGATATAAAAAAAGGCTATTTTGCTAGATTAAAGGATGAAAAACGATTTCAGGAGTTAGCACAGAAATTAGACCACGATATGCGGCCTAGTTATCGGCACATAAGTTTTCTTTATCGGATTTTCCGGTCTTTAAAAAATCCTTTAATTAAAATGGGAGCGGAACAAGGTAAATAACAAAATGGAACACAAAATAATCATCGCGGGCTTTGGCGGCCAGGGCGTAGTATTAGCTGGCTCTTTGTTAGCCAATGCTGCCTTGCTTGAAAACAAAAAAGTGGCTGGAATGATAAGCTATGGCGCAGAGGTTAGAGGCGGGACAGCCAACAGCTCAACAATAATTTCAGACGAGGAAATCACCTCCCCTATCATTGACAAGCCGAATGTTGTTATTGCCTTAAACCAGCCATCATTAGACAAATATAAAGATAATGTTGAAAAGAACGGCTTTCTTGTTATAAATACCTCATTAGCAGAAGAAATTGAAAATAAAGATATTAATATAATAAGGATTGATGCAACAAACATCGCAAATGAGCTGGGAAATGTTAAGACAGCAAATATAGTTGCAGTTGGGGCTTTAATAAAAAAATCCAAAATTTTTAAATTGGAAGATGCCAGGAAAGCGCTGCCTTTGGTGCTGAAAGGAAAAAAAGAGCTGATTGAGATAAATGAAAAAGCATTGATGAAAGGTGTTGAGCTTGCGAAATAATTTCGTAAAGGGGGTTGGAATCATTCCTTATAGAATCCACTCCAAGCCATCTCATTTATTGGCTTATGATGCTGCTTATTCCGCTTTGGAAGATTCTGATTTAGGTATGGGCGATATAGATGCTGTTATTGTCAGCAATCTTGAATGGTTTTACTCTTCTGAAAAGCAAAGGCATATGGCTTCTGTGCTTTCATCCACATTTAAGACAAGAATTCCAATAATAAAGGTTCCTGCTGCCTGTGCTGGCGGTGGAACTGCGTTCTGGGCTGTAAACAGGATGATGAAAGAAGATAAGGAATGGAATAATGTTTTGGTTATTGGCGTTGAAAAGCTTATGGAAACCACAGACAACAGCGCTGCTATTATCAATGAATTTATGATGGCAATGGAGTCAAGATGGGAGCAGCCGGAAGGGATAAATGCGCCGTGCTCTGCTGCCTTGACAGCTCAGGAATATATGAATAGGTTTCCTGATACGACAATGGATGACCTGGCTTTAATCTCCTTTAAAAATCATTCAAACGGCTTTAACAACCCAAATGCCTTTTTTTACAAAAAGAAGGTAACTTTGGAGCAGATTAAAAAAAGCCCTATTGCTTCCTCTCCTTTAAGGGTGCATGACTGCTCTATTAGCTGTGACGGCGCAGCTGCCTGCGTTATTACAAAGGATAAAACAGACATTGAAATAGCTGGCTCTGACTATTGCGCTGACAATATAATCCCTTTTGAAAGGGATGACCCATTAACATGGGAGGCAACATTGATATCCTCAGGAAATGCGCTGAAACAGGCAGGAATTACAATAAAAGATATAGATATAGCTGAGCTGCATGATGCTTTTACAATTGTTGAATTGCTCTCTTACGAGGATTTGGGCTTTTGCAAGAAAGGCGAGGCATATAAGCTGGTAAGAGATGGTTTTTTTGGCATTGACGGCAAAGTTCCTGCAAATGTTTCCGGTGGATTAAAAGCAAAAGGCCATCCTGTTTCCGCTACTGGCTTGGGAATGATTTATGAGCTGGTAAAACAATTAAGAAATGAGGCAGGTGACAGGCAGGTTAGTAATTTAAAATACGCCTTAATGCATAACATAGGCGGGATTGGAAATGCTATTGTTTGTAATATTCTTAAAAAAGTCGGAGGATGACAATAATGGACACTAAATTAAAAGGAAAAAATGCTTTGATAACCGGCTCTTCAAGAGGCATTGGCAAATCAATTGCCTTGGCTTTGGCCAAAGAAGGCTGCAATATTATAATTAATGATATAGCGCCAGCTATGGAAGAAGCTAAAAAAACAGCTTCTGAAATTAAAGCTTTAGGCGTTAATGCTGAGGCATTTACAGCAGATGTTTCAGATTATGAAAGTGTTGAAAAAATGGTTGTAGAAATACAAAAAAAGTTTCAAAAAATAGATATTTTAGTCAATAATGCAGGAATTACAAAAGACAGGACCTTAAAGAAAATGGCAAAAGGGGAGTGGTATGATGTTATTAATATTAACTTAAATTCCATCTATAATGTAACCCATCTTGTTCTGCCTTTGATGCCTGATGGCGGAAGGATAATTTCATTAAGCTCAATTGCGGGCTTGGGTGGAAATTTTGGGCAGACTAACTATGGCGCAACAAAGGCAGGGATTGTTGGCTTTACAAAGTCTTTATCCAAGGAATTGGGAAAAAACAAGATAACAGTAAATGCAATTGCCCCTGGCTTTATAAAAAGCAAAATGACTGAGAAGATACCGGTTATGGTAATAGAACAATTAATGGAATTAATCCCGATGAAAGAGATGGGCCTGCCAGAGGATGTGGCAGATTTGGCAGTGTTTTTGGCTTCAGAGCAGTCAAAATATATCACCGGGCAGGTTATAAGGATTGATGGCGGGCTGGGGATGTAAATATGAACTTCGATTTCACAAAAAAGCAGTTGGCAATTAAAAAGATGATTAAGGAATTTGCTGATAAGGAGGTAAAGCCCTATGCAGCAGAAGCAGACCAGAAAGAAATATTCCCGGCTGAGCAGATTAAAAAATTATCTAAATTAGGAGTTATGGGCATGTCTGTTCCCAGGAAATATGGCGGAGCAGAGCTGGATAATGTTTCCCAAACAATAATTATGGAGGAAATTTCAAGGGCATGCAACGCAACTGCTGTCACAATGGGAGCGCATGCTTCTCTTACATGCCATCCTATAGTTAATTTCGGAACTGAGGAACAAAAACAAGCATTTCTGCCAAAGCTGGCTTCTGGGGAATACCTTGGGGCATTTGCTTTAACCGAGCCTGCTGCTGGCTCAGACGCAGTTAATGTCCAGACAACAGCTGTAAGGGATGGAGACGGATATATTATCAATGGAAATAAAATATTTATCACAAATGGAGGAAAAGCGGATTTGGTTTGTGTTGTGACAACAACCGATAAGGCTGCAAAACATAAAGGATTGGCAATCTTTATTATTGAGCCAAAGAAAACAAAAGGGTTCGGCTTGGGAAAAAAGGAAGACAAGCTTGGATTAAGAGGTTCCAATACCCAAGAGCTGGTTTTTCAGGACATGAGAGTTCCAAAAGAAAATTTAATTGGTGGAGTTGAAGGAGAAGGCTTTAAGCAGGCAATGAGTGTTTTCAATTCAGGCAGAATAGGAATTGGCGTTCAGGGTGTTGGTATTGCACAGGCTGCTTTTGAGGAATGCTTAAAATATGTTAATGAGAGAGAGCAGTTTGACAGGAAATTGCATAAATTTCAGGCTTTGCAGTTCATGTTGGCTGATATGGCTATGAAAATAGACGCAGCAAGATTATTATGCTTTAGGGCTGCTGACGTAAAGGATAAAGGCAGGAAATATGTGAAGGAAGCTGCAATGGCAAAGCTCTATGGCAGCGATGTAGCAATGGAAGTTACAAGGCAGGCAATACAAATACACGGCGGTTATGGCTATATGAAAGATTATCCTTTGGAAAGGTTCTACCGGGATGCAAAAATAACTGAGATTTATGAAGGAACATCTGAGATACAAAAGCTGGTTATAGCAGCAGAGCTGTTAGGCAGGGGTTTTTAATATGGACATAATAGTCTGCATAAAACAAGTTCCTGACACAACAGATGTCAAGATAGACCCAAAAACTGGAATGTTAATCAGGGAAGGCATTCCTGTAATTATTAATCCTGATGATAAGGCAGCAATTGAGGCTGCATTGCAGTTAAAAGCCAATGGCAAAATAACTGTTTTAACAATGGGGCCGCCGCAGGCAGAAGAAGCTTTAAGGGAAGCTCTGGCAATGGGCTGCGATGAGGCTATTCTGCTTTGTGATGCAAAATTTGCCGGCTCTGATACATGGGCAACTGCAAATGCCATAGCAGCCGGAATCAAAAAAATTGGGAAATATGACTTAATATTGTGCGGAAGGCAGGCAATAGATGGTGATACAGCCCAGGTAGGGCCGCAGTTGGCCGAAGCATTAAATTTGCCTCAAATAACTTATGTCCAGAAAATAGAGAGTAATGGAAATAAAATAAAAGCTGAAAGAGAGCTTGAAGATGGCTATGAAATTGTAGAAACAAAAATGCCTGCTTTATTAACAGTAACTAAAGAGCTTAATGAGCCAAGATACCCGGCATTGCAGGGCATAAATGACGCTTATGAAAAAAAGGAAATAAAATGCTGGAAAGCCGCTGACATTAATGCAGATGAAAATAAAATTGGGCTAAAAGCTTCTCCAACAATGGTTAAGAAAGTGTTTTCACCCTCGGCCAAGGGGCAGGGATTAATTTTACAAGGTTCAATAAAAGAGATGGCTCATGACCTAATTGAGAGATTAAAAGAAAGGGAGATAATAAATAAGTTTTGAAAAAATGGCCAAGCTAAAGCTATCATTAAATTATCCGGGGCGAACCCTTGATTTAGGCTTAGGCATATCTATCAGCCAGGGGGAAGAGGTTGAAGCGCCAGATACAATAGAAGTGAATAATGCTTTAGCACAGGGATTTCTGGAAGAAATTAAGGAAGAGAAGAAAGCTAAGAAAGGAGAGATAAAAGAAGGAAATGAGGTTTGGATTTTTGCAGAGCAAAGAAACGGGAAAATAGCGAGGGTTGTTTTTGAATTATTAAGCAAAGGCAGGGAACTGGCAGATAAATTAAATGTTAGATTAGCAGCTCTTCTGCTGTGCCAAAAGGATTGCGGCAGCAATGAGTTAGTTGCTTACGGGGCAGATAAGGTTTATCTGGCAGAAAATGAGAAATTAAAAAATTACAAAACGGATTTTTATACAAAAATTATTACTGACTTAATTAAAAAAGAAAAGCCTCAGATTGTTATTTATGGCGCAACACATATTGGCAGGGACTTGGCACCAAGGATAGCCCAGAGAATAGCAACTGGCCTGACAGCAGACTGCACTGGCCTGGATATAGACCAGGACGGATTATTATTGCAGACAAGGCCTGCTTTTGGCGGGAATATAATGGCCCAGATTAAATGCAAAACAATGCCCCAAATGTCAACAGCAAGACCGGGTGTTTTTAAATTAGCCAACAAAGATGAAAAAAGAAAGGGCGAAATAATAAATGTTAAACCAGATATTAGCGAAAAAGAATCCCTAACAAGTGTTTTAGATGTCATCAAGGCTGCAAAAAAAAGGGTAAATTTAGAGGAAGCAAAGATTATCATATCTGGCGGCAGGGGCTTGTGCAATAAGGATAACTTCAAAATGATAGAAGAGCTGGCAAATCTGGTCGGGGCAGAGGTTGGCGCTTCAAGAGCAGTAGTTGATGCTGGCTGGGTTGGCAAAGACCACCAGGTTGGCCAGACAGGCAAGACAGTAAGGCCAAAGCTGTATATTGCATGCGGAATTTCAGGAGCAATACAGCACAGGGCTGGAATGCAAAACTCAGAGATAATAATCGCCATTAACAAAGACCCAAGTGCAATGATATTCTCCATAGCTGATTACGGCATAGTTGCTGATGTTAAGCATTTTATCCCTGCTTTGATTGAAGAGCTAAAAAAATAATAACCTGTTCAATAAATAATTATTTTTTATAAATCAAATGGTACACGCAATACAAAAACGGATAATACCTCTCTTATTGAAATGCATCTGGATTAAGGAGATAAGAGGAATAGATAATATCCCCACAGATGGCAGGTTTGTTGCAGCACCAAATCATTCAAGTCTTTTTGATGACTGGATTGTGCCGAGTATAATAGTCCCGTATTTAGATAAGAAACTCCATATGTATTCAAACAGAAAATATTTTAAAAATCCGTTGTTCAGGTTGTATCTTGAACACAGCAAAGCGATTCCTGTGGAAGTTTATAAAAGTAAGGATCATAAAGAAATAAATAATAGGGCATTGCAGAAAGCACTGTATTATTTAAAAAATAAAGAGCCAATCTGCATCTATCCTGAAGGCCATAGGACATTGGACGGGCAGCTGCAAAAAGCAAAAACAGGTGTGGCAAAATTAGCTTTGGCTGCTAAGGTTCCGGTATTGCCAATTGGTATTACAGGCACTTTTAATATCTTATCAAAAGGAAGGGCTATCCCTAAATTTAAAAAGTGCGTTGTAATAAAGGTAGGAAAGCCTTTATACTTCAATGAGTATTATGGAAAGGAAAATGATAAGAAAGTCTTAAATGTAGTAACAGCTAAGATAATGAAAGAAATAGCAAAATTAATAAAGAAAAAATACAATTATTAAAAAATGTTCGAAAAAATCTCTGTAATCGGGGCAGGCGGCTGGGGAACAACCCTGGCTGTTTTATTGGCTGAAAAGGGCCATAATGTCAGCCTGTGGGTAAGGGAAAAGGAATTAGCAGATATAATAAAAAAAGAGAAAGAGAATAAATGGTTTTTGCCAGGAGTTAAAATACCCGATAACCTTAATGTGGGTAATTCCCTAAAAGATGTTGCCGGCAATGCTGATTTGATTGTAGTGGCTGTGCCAACGCAGTTTTTAAGAAACTGCGCAAGGGATTTTTCCAAATTTATAAGAAAAGATGTAATAGTTGTTTCTGTAGTAAAGGGTTTGGAAATTAGCTCGCACAAAAGGGCTAGCCAGATTCTGGAAGAGGAGCTGGGCAATGTAAGGCTTGTTGCCCTGTCTGGCCCAAACCATTGCGAGGAAGTAAGCAGAAAAATACCTACAGCCACGGTTATAGCATCAAAAGACGCGTCAATTCTGGAAAAAGTAAAAGAAACATTCTCTACAGACTATTTTAAGGTTTATCCGCACAACGATGTAGTTGGCGTGGAGATATGCGGGGCAATAAAAAACATCGCTGCTATTGCTGTTGGCGTTTGTGATGGGCTTGGCCTGGGAGATAATGCAAAAGGCTCCTTAATCACCCTTGGCTTGGCAGAAATGAACAAGTTCGGCAGGCATTTTGGGGCTAAGCAAAATACATGCTATGGCTTGGCAGGTGTTGGCGACCTTGTAGCAACATGCATATCCAGGCACAGCAGAAACAGGCTTGCTGGCGAGCTGATAGCCAAAGGAAAAACATCGGGCGAGATAAAAGAGATAATGCACGGGATGGTGGCAGAAGGGATAGAAACGTGCAAAGCAGTTTATGAATTTTCAAAAAAGCACAATATTGATTTGCCTTTAACAACGCAGGTTTACAAGGTTTTATACGAGAATAAAGTCCTAAAAACAGCAATCAATGACCTGATAAGCCTTATTTGATTATTCCTCAGTAAAATCTTCCAGCTTTTCTTTTAATTCTTCCCCTGCTTTTAAAATGCCCCTGCCTTTAAGGTATTCTCTTGCCAAAATCCAGAAGAATAAGCCAAGGCTTTTTTTGCCTTTGTTGTTGCAGGGAACAACTAAATCAATATTATTGGACTGGTTATTAGTATCACATAGTGAAATGACAGGAATCCCGACTTTCAGGGCATCAAGAATTGCATTCCTGTCAGGCCATGAGTCAGTTACTAAGATTATCTTGACTTCCATATAAGATTCAAGCTCCAGATTGGTTAATATTCCCGGTGGGTATCTGCCGGCAAAAATCTTGCAGCCCGTAACCTTGCCAAATGCCCTAACAGCTTTCCATCCGTTCTCCCTTCTGCTTACTATCAAAATCTCTTCTGGATTGTACTGGGCTAGAAAATTAGCAGCTATCCTTAGCCTTTCGTCTATTTTCTGCAGGTTTAAGACAGACAAGCCGTCAGACCTGGTCTTGTAAATAAACTGCTCCATATACTTTGTCCTGAATTTTGTCCCGATGTGTATTCCTGCCTTTAGGTAAACGTCTGTAGGCACTAAAAATTGCTCTTCTTCAGCCATTTTATTCTTGCTGCTATTTTTTCAATGCTAAATAATGCAGAATTAAAACTGCATCTTTATTACCTTAGCAGTGTTGGTAATATTGGTAAGAAATTTAATTTCGTTTATAAATGTGATGGTTTTTTCAGTTATTTTGTTTTGCTTGCCTGCAGGCAGATTACATCAACAAACTGAAAAGACTGGTTCCCTACGAATAAATTTACAGGCTGGCAGCTCCTTGACTGCTGTATAATTGCTACAACGGAGTCCTGCAGCCCGATATTATAGCCTTGCTGTTGTGCAGTTGTTATCCGTTTGGCATACCATGAATTTCCCAATAAAACAAGGATTATTATTATTAAAACAGCTATGGTTATAGTATAAATTTGTGTTTTTTCTAGTTTAGCCATTTTATTTTACCTAAATAATGGCTTGGAGATTAAAAATATATCGTTTTCTCATGCTGAGGAAAGTATGACTAGGGGGTGGGCTTTATTATTTGAATTTTTTAAGTGCGTCAATGATAGAATCTTTTAGAGCAGTAGTTTCATCCTCACATTTATTTTCTATTATAAATATGGAATAAGATTTAGTATTTATTGTTGGTTCACCATAGGCTGTGCATCTTGCAGCTATAGGACCTAACGACTTTTCGCATTTCTTAAACCATTCATATTTTTCTGGTGTCCATTTATTTTCAAAACTTAAGATTATAGAGGGATTAATTGTTTCATTAAATAATCCAGGATGTAATTTTGTGCGTGTTTCGCGGGTACATGTTGAATTAGAAGTTATTTCAAAACTATAAACTTCATTGATAAAATAAGATTCGCCGCTTCCTAAAAGAGGCTTTTCTGTTAAAGTCCATAAATCTGGGATAATTCCCCTTAGACTCTGAACCTCGTTCTTATTACTTTGCGTAACGCAACCAGCTACCAAAACAAGCGCAACCATAATAGATGATAAGATTATACCCTTCATATGTTAAAGTAAGCATAAGTGGTTTATAAAATTATCGAAAGCCAATTAGAGTAATATTGAAACTAACCATGTTAGTTAACCCTTACTCGATTTTTCCATCGAGCAGTTTTCTAAGAAAACACACCTAAATCCTCATAAACAGGCCCTTCAGGCTTTAGGGTGCTTTTTATCAGCTTTATATTTTTTATTTCAAATGTTTTTTCCTTTATCTTAATGTTTTTTAATATTTCAACAAATTTTTCTTTGTCCTTGACAAACTTTACCCTGGCTAAGGTTATATGCGGATGAAATCTATCCTCCTTTTTGAATAAATCCATTAAAGAATTCTCAACTTGCTCTTGTAAATGGATTATTTTATTATTGTCCTTAAAGCCAACCCAAATAACATTGATATGGCTTTCAGAAGGAAAAAATCCTACATTGCCTGTTGAAACAGAAAAAGGCTCTACCTTTATCTTCCCCAATCTTTCTTTGATCATATCAGCCTTATTATCCTCAACTTCCCCTAAAAACTTTAATGTCAGGTGATAGCTGCCGGTTAGGTTTAATTTTGCTGTATCTGTTGGTATTTGATCTTGCATCTCCTTAAAATATGATTTATCATCAAAATCTATGGCAATAAACAGCCTCATAGCAGCAGAGAGTGATAAAATCTATATAAAGCTAACTTAAGAAAATTGAAATAAAAAGAAAAAAAGAACGAACTATTCACTCTATCTTTTCAGACTCTTCTCCAAAATCTTCTGTATCCTTGCTTTCTTCAGAATCTTCGGTTTCTTCGCCTTCTGAATCGGTTTCCTCTCCAGAAGCAGCTTCCTTAGGAGCAGTGCCTTTTCCTACAACCTCTGCAAACCCTACCTTTCTGAGCACCTTTGTCACTTTTATCTTTACTTCGTCTCCTTCCTTTACGCCGGGCACAAACAAAACAAAGCCCTTAACTTTTGCTATTCCGTCTCCCTTCTCTCCTACAGCTTCTATCTTTACGTCCAGCTCTTCCCCAACATTAACCGGGGCTTCAAAACTTCCTGACCTAAAACCTTCTCTCATGTCTATTTCACCTTATTTAATCTATCTAATCTTGCACATGCAAATAGTGCAATAAGAATAAGTTTTCCATTTATGTATTTAAAGCTATCTTTTTTTTAAATGTCAGAAATCCAAATGATTTCTGAGCATGCTCAAATGTCAAAAAAGCATGGCTTTTTTGAGCACAGTCAAAAATCGAAGATTTTTGATGAACCACGGGTTTTTGACAAGTAAAAAAGAAAAATTATACCTCCTTTAAGCCACTTGTTTCAACATAGAAGCTTGCTTCTCCATCAGGCATGTTTGGGCTGTCAATAAGCTTGGCTACCCTGCATCCTTTTTTGCCTTTTCTCAGATAAACCCTAAATGTAGAGGCATGGGCAACTATGTGGCCGCCTATCGCTTGGGTTGGGTCGCCAAAGAACATGTCTGGCTTAGCCATTACCTGATTGGTTACATAAACGCACAGGTTGTTGGTGTCTGCTAATCTGAGAAGCGTGTGCATATGCCTGTTAAGCTTTTGCTGCCTTTCTGCCAATGTTCCCCTACCGATAAATTCTGCCCTAAAGTGGGCTGTTAATGAGTCAACAATTACTACTTTTACTTTTAATCCCTCTTTTTTTATTAAGTCCTCTACTTTTTCTGCCAACAGCATCTGATGGTCGGAGTTATAAGCTCTGGCTACCTTGATGTTTTTAAGCACTTTTTCAGGCTCCAAGCCAGCTCCTTTTGCTAGCTGCTGGATTCTTTCTGGCCTGAATGTATTCTCTGTGTCAATGTAAACTGCTACCGCATCCGGGTCATCCTTCTGGCAGTTTATTGCAAGTATATGCCCTATCTGCGTTTTACCTGAGCCGAATTCGCCAAAGCACTCTGTTATAGCTCCTGTTTCAAAGCCGCCGCCTACCAGGTTATCAAATGCTTTGCTGCCGGTTGTTATTCTTATTACTTTTTCCCTTCTTTTCAACAGCTCTTCTCCTGACTCAAAGCCCATATCCATAGAAGACCTTGCTGCTGCTATCATCTTTTTTGCTGTTGCTTCAGAAACTCCCCCGACATCAACCAATTCGCCAACTGTTGCAACTGCTATTGACATCAAATCCTTATAGCCGACTGTCTCTAATTTTTCAGCTGTTGCTGCCCCTACTCCCGGCAGGTCTGAAATTGCCTGTTCTTTTATTTTTTTGGTAATTGTTTTTGGCTGCTCTAAAATTTGTTCCATTTCAGCATCATCCTCTTTTCCTTCTTTTATTCTTTCCTTCTTCATTTTCAGCACCCTACATCTCTATCTCTTCCATATCTTCCCCTGATGATTCAGAAGAAGAATCTTGTCCTTTTAGGACAAGATACTCATATGCTTTCTGCAAAACCAAAGATGCCTTTGGCAGGTCATTTGTTCTTAAATTAGAAGAAGTCTGCCATTTGCCTTCTTTGTCTGTATACCTTCTTTGCAGAGTTACTGTTTTGAACTCCACCGGCTCGCTATTTTTTTTGCTGGTGCCGTTGTTTTTCCAGACCGTAGCACTAATTGCTCCAGTGCTAAACTTTTTTTCTGGCTGATTGCCAGTACCTACTGTATGTTCCATATATATCCCCTCTTTTGCTTTCGCGTTTTATTTCAAACTTCCCTTGATTGTGAAGCGCATCTTTCAATGCCTTCCAGGAAGCGAGGTTGTTGCTTTAAAGCAACTTTATTTTATAATATGAATGCCTTCCTTTATATATTTTGCCTCCAGATGTCCAGTGCATAGTGGTAGTGCTATATTGCACTTATAAGCCATATAATATTTATATTTTGGTGTATTGGCTTTGTCCAGTGCTCAGAATGGAAAACTAATCAGCAGGTAAATGCCCGCAGCCAAAAAAACAAAGAACAGTATGTTTTCAGCCAAAGAGCCTGTTTTGATAAAGCTGTATAGTTTCTTCTTTAAAGGGTATAGCAATCTTACCCCGCTTAAGGTTAAGCTGTCTAAAAATAAGTGTGAAAGATAGCCAAAAAGGGCTGCTATGCCCAGCATTTGCTGGCTTATGGCAAAAAATATGGTGGATAATGCGATTGGGATATAAATTGAGTGAAAAAAGCCCCTGTGCCTGAAAATAAAATGAATTATAAATGCCAATGGCTTGATTTTTTCGCTTATCCTGCTTCTTAATTCATCTATATCTGGAAAGATAGAAAAAAACAATAAAACAACCATGAATAAAATCTGGTTCTTTATTTCCAGGTATCTAATTAGCAATAAGCCAGTAAGAAATCCAAAAGTTATGTGCGTTCTGAAAAGCATTTTATATTTCTTCTATTGTTGGCAATCCTTTCTTCTCCTCTACCTTACCAATTTCATCATTCAGCCTTTTTATTTCTTCCTCTGGATGGGGGTTAAGAAATACCATTTGCGCCACAAGCTCCAGCCTGTTAAAAACATCATTCTTTTTAACTCTTCCTTCTATCTTGATAAGATTGCCTAAAAGACTTGTTTTTATTTCCTCAAACTTCTCCGGGTTTTCCCTGAATTTTAATATCTCTTCTTCAGGCATTTTAAGCAGGTTGTTTGCCTGGTTCCTGAAAAAGACAACCCTTATTGTTTCTGTCCCGTCATCAAGGAATGCATTAAAAACATAGGAATGGCTTGGGATTATCTCGTTATGCTCATCGCAGATAAACTTGCCATCCATCTGCCTGGCCCTTTTCCCGCATTCCGGGCAGACCTCAAAAAACCTTGGGTCAAATAACTGCACAATTGTGCCAAGAATTTCTGCTCTTTCATCCTCTTCCCTTAAATCCTTGATCTCCTTCCTTGTTATTGATTGCTTAACTTCTCCAACTATTTCTCCAGGGGGGTTTATTATTAATTTGCTTCTCTCATTCAAATGCACTTCTTTCCTCCCGCTGTTTTCCCTTACATACCCAGAAACAACTTTTATAACATCCCCTTCCTTCAGGTTCACAATATTATCCGCTGTTGCACCCCAGCAGACTATCCTTATAAATCCTGTCTCATCCCCTAAAACGAAGCTGCCAACCTTTCCTTTTCTTTCCCCTGATTGGAACTCCCTTGCATCAAATATCTGCTGTATCCTGCCGACAGTTTCAACATCCCTCATTCCGGCTAGGATATTTTTTATCTGCAGCCTGCCTGCAACATGCTCTAAAACCTTAATGCCCAGCTCATTGGCAATTATGTGGGCAGCTCCCTCTTTGCTTACCAGCCCTGAAAGCTGCTCAAGCTTCTCATCAATCCTCTTGCCAATATCTTCATCAGAAAGCTTGGTTTCTTCTTTTATTTTGGTTATTATATCCGCCAAAGGAACCTTAATCATTTAATCCCCCTCACAGCTTTTTATTCTAAGCTTATTTATATAGTTTTGTGTTTTATAAAATAAGCATTACAATACCCTAGCTTATTGTTAGTTTTTCAGTTGTAAATGGGCCGATTTGGTTATCTGCCTCGTCTTTTGCTATAACAGCAAAATAATAATCCCCTTTTATGCTGGTTTCAATTTCTGTGTCGGAAGTCTGGCCTAAGTTATTCGCGTCATCTGATTTCTTAAAATCAATGTCTTTATAATAAATTTCATAAATCTTGGTATCAGAAGCAGGATTTTTATCCCACCCTATGTATGTTTTTGAATCCCTTTTTTCAATTTTTATTCCTGTTGTTTTTGGGGGGGCAATATCATCTTTAAGCAAAACAGCAAATTTGATATTCTCTTTACCTTCCTCTACAATATCAAAAAACAGATAGAATTCTTTGTCTAAATCCTCATATGAAGTGGCTATTATCCTGTCTGAGAGTTTAACATTGGCTTTGCTTGTGCATGTTTTTAAATCGTCGTCATTAACTTCTCCGCTTCCTTCCCCTAAGCATGTTATTATAAAATTCAATGCCTCTTCAGCTGTTTCCCCGTATTGTTTGTATTTCTCCATTAAATTATAATTTGTATTAACAAAAAAAGAAGGCTTTACGGAGTAATTTATCCTGTTTTTTTCATCCTCTATCAGAATATTTTTTATGGCAATTGCCTCTATCTTTTTTCCTTTTATATATATCTCATAATTATTTTTAGGTATTTTAGCTTCTTTGTAATTATCTATATATTTGCCTAAATATTCATTCAGTTTTTCTTGTATTATCTTTTTAAATATCAAATCAGGGTAACAATCATTGTCCTTATTTTTCCATAAGGCATAATCTTTGTATTTGCCGCATCCCAACTCAATTTTGCCTTTGTCTATTTCGTCTATAGCCTTGTTTATCGAATATTTTCCAGCCCGGTCAACATAAAAAAGGGCTTTTTCGCCTTTTTGGTATGTGTTTAATAGCTCAGTCTGCTTTTCCCCTATTTTCTTCTCAAAACTGCTTGTTTTTGTGTGAAGCACGAAAGCAAGGTACATAATTGCAATTACAACAACTACTGCAAATAAAGGCCCCATGTACATAGATTTTTTATTCATTTTTCATAAAACCTTAATTCAACATTTATTGGTTTTGAATCTGCATAGTTAGGTATTGATGTGCTGGATTCCTTAATCATGCTCTTTCCTAAAGTTACTATAAAATTGGATATTTCCTGGCCTTCAACTTTAATAGCCCAGGCAACGTCATCCCCGTAAATCTCTTTCATTAAAACATCAATTTTGTTTGTCAGCTCATACGCCATTATTTTCTGGTTATAATAATCAGCTATTAAGTCAGCTACATTTCTATCACCAATATATGTTCTTAGTATATTCAATAGCTCTATGTTGTTATCTATTTTTATTACATCCTCAGTTATTTTTACTTTGGTCTTTTCCGCTTTAAAATAAAAAAAAACAAAGAATATGGCAATGGCTATTACCAACATAGAAACCAAAAATAGCAATCCCCCTTCCATCCCTTTTTTGTTCATATTCTCCTCTTTGAAGATATAATGTCAAACTCTAAGATGCCTTTTCTTGTTTCATCATTTTCCATAATCAGGACATAATATTTCTTATTAGTCAGAACATGCCTTAAAGCCGCAACCGGCCTTTCAAGCTGATAATATTTTTCATCATAAAATATATCCTCTCTCTCCTTTCTATCCGGGCTTGTTAATGTTATTTTAATTGCTAAAACATTCTCTAATTCGCTTGTTTTTGGCACATTTTCCCGGTCTATTATTTTTTTCAGTAACTCCGGGTCAAATTTGTTTATATCTACAATACCAATATATTCCCTGCCGTTTTCGTTATAGGATAATGCTCCCAAAATTCTGTTAATAAGGATATGGTTTTCTATATTGTTTGTTTGCAGGTTTTCAGCCAAAACAGAAACAGTCCCCATCTTAATAAAAATAGCAGTAACCCCAATAAGGATAGTGTAAAGTATTAAGTAAGGCCAGTCCTCTATCTTTGCATCTGCTTTTTTATTTAGCATAGTAATCTTTTATGTCCTTTTCAATGGCAAAACGGATAGACCCCAGTTCAATATCATCCGCATTCCCAATTTCAACTAAAATGGCAACATTGTCTTTGATTCTTTCATCTAGAAATCCATAGTTATCAGCAGTTATTATAGCGGCTCCTTTAATGCCCTCCCTTTCCAGAATTCTGTTTAGTATGTGGCATGCCAGCGCTCTGCTGTCTTTCAGTTTTGAAGAGCCGGAATAAATATACGCCTTGGCAACCCTTTCCCCTTTTCCCTTGTTTATGCTTATTACCACCCTATTTTTTTCAAACTCTTCCCTGTATTTCTCATTATTAACAAGAATCGAGTAGCTTTGTAATTTTTCGCTTGATTTTGATTTAAAGCACCTCAGCTTGTTTAAATTCACATCACCAGAAACCTTTATCTCATCATCTGTTTTAGAGAACATTAATTTAGCCTTTTTCTCAACATTCTCCTGTTTTATTTTCTCTTTGTTATCTTCCTCCTTGAATATTGGCCTTAATTTTTCTTCTTTCAAATTTAAATCTTCCCTGGCAGAAAAATAAAATTCTGGCTTTGTTTCACTTGGCATTATCCCAAATGCTGTTGTTTCATCCTCAACCATAACTTTATTTTTTTCAAAATTGAATGTAAACCAAAAGGTATTCTCTTCATAATCCTTGATTATATTTCCGGGAGCAGCGTATAAGGCTTCCAGCATCATGGCAGAATCTCTCAACAAAAAGTCCTGTTCAAATACGCTGGTGGAGCTGACATAATGCACCCACCCCATCAGGGTTAAAAAGATAACAGAGATAATTATAATAGTAATAGCAGGGTCCAGAAGCATTTCTGTTAAGCTGCCCCTTTTATTCCCGAGTATTTTCATAGGGTAGTTAATAAGATAAACTCTTTAAATACTTTTTGTTAGGGCAAGGACAAGCTTATTTCCTTCCTCTCATTATCCTCCCTTTTAATCCTTAATAGTTTTTGTTTTGTTATTTCTATTGATTTGCTGCCGACAAAATAAAATTTCCCTTCTTCTTTTTCTTCCCCAAAACCGCTAAATGTTTCGCATTTTATTAGCCCATATTCTCCATCTTTCTCAATAGAAACGCAAATGCATGCTTTTTCCTTGCATTCAAAATATTTATTTCCTGCATTTAATATATCTAATTTAAAGTCCTTCTTAGCTAAAATAGGAACATCTATATCTCCCTTATCCCCTATAAGGCTTATCTCTCGGGCTATCCTTTTTAAGTCAAGCTCCACCTGATCTTTCTCTCTCTTGCCCGTTATAAGGTTATATAAAGAGAAAAGAAGAATAAGCAAAACAACAAGGATTATAATCTTAGGTATCATCACAACTAGTTTCTCTAGTGTAAGCTCATAACCTCTTTTATTCATAGTTTATAGCTTAGAAATAGGGTATATAAGTTTTTCGTTATTTTTTCTCTTCTTTGCCCTTATCCTCTTTCTCGTTCTCTTCTCCACTATCTACCCTTTCACAGCAATGCTTTGCCAAGCAATCCTCAAATTTATCCCCTGAAGGAAAAACCTCTCTCCATGTGCCTTCCAGCTTGCTGCAGTCATCACCGCACTTCCTGGAGGTCGATGTAACCAGAGTGATGCATCTCTTCCCAGTAGCTCCTTCCTCGCCTTCCTTGCCTATCTTGAAAATAGAGCCGGCAGCATTGCCTATCTGGTCTCTGAAGACGTAAGCTAGAACAACTAATACAATCAGAGCCAATATAGCAGTTACAACAGTCTCTAATGCCATGCCTTTTTTAGCCATATTTTATAATCTGAGAAAGCTGATATTTAAATCTTTGGATAATTTATAATGTATAAAAATAAAGTTTATAAATAAGTAGCTATCTTATCTATATATGGACGGTTTAACTAAAAAATTAATAGGTTCTGTACCTAAAGGAATCTTAATAGGTATTTTGTTAACAGAAGCAGTAACTTTGTCCGTAATCCTTCCTGGTTGCGGGAAAAGCGATCAACAAGCAACTAGAAAAACAGATACCAAATCTTATGCGAATCTTCCTCCTGAACAGCAAACTGTGTTTAGTGAACCTCTTTATAGTAAAGCAGAAGATGAATTAAAAATGGATAATTTGTTAAAGTTGAATGAAGATGAAAAAAAAGAAGTGATAAACATTTTGGATGTTATAGTAAATCGCTACCCTCAAAGTGACTATGCTCCATGGGCATTATACCAAAGAGATTTTCTCTTAAATTTGGAACCGGGTGGTGGCGTATATGTGAGTGGGCCACCTAATTTAGATGTTTATAAGAAAAGGATACCTCTTTTAGAAAGATTACTTCAAGAATATGGTGATTCTGAATTTGTAAAAAGAGAAAAACTAAGAGACATCACAGCTGTACAGTTGAGTATTTTTTATGCTCGACTTGGAGACTTAAAAAATGCTGAAAAATATTTTGCTAAGGCATCTAGAGAAACAATTCCTAGTGGGTACATACCTGCATACAAAACAGCTAAAGAAGAGCTAGAAGCATTAAGAAAACAAAAATAAATTTAAAAGGGATAGGTATATATAGCATGTAAGTAATATTAGTTTCAGTTTTGTTGTAAGTACAAAATTAATTTTACTTTTACTTTAAAAAATAGAAATATTTAAATTATAGATATTCTTCTTCATTCTATAATGATTGAATTAAGCAAGCTTACTGATGAGTTAGCCAGAAACAAGTTAGTAAGGTCTTTACTGGCTTTGGCACAAGGAACCGCCTTAGGCATTCTACTGGACAATCTTGATATAATTATGCCAACTATATTTGAAAGGCATTTAGGCAACAAAGCTTATGCTGGAGAGTTATTCTTGGCCAAAGAAGGCAAAGAATATGGCATATCTGTTGATGACAAGAAGGAAAATGGCAAACGTCTTTATACTGTGGATGTTGAAGTTAAAACGCCTAATACGCTTTACTCGCATATAGATGATTTGGTTTTGATGATAAAGAGCAATGCTAATTTTGATTTAAAGGGCATATATTATAATACCTCTAAAATAAGTGAATGGAAAGCTTACCCTATAAAATTTTCTGAGTGGCAGTTTGTTGCTTATGAAGGAATGCAATGGCTAGTCCCTGGTGTAGAAAAAGTAGGGGATGCTATAGAAAAGATTAAAAAGTTTAGTAAGAAATTCAGCCCTATAGAAGGGGATGCAACATACAAAGAATTTTTAAGGGATAGCAGGGTAATTTCTGCCGACATTGATAACCTGATGGGCAAGATAGCGCCATTGGCCATTTTCGGGCAAAAAGAGATTATAGATGGAATAAGGTTCGTGGTGGAAGCAGACAGCATAAGCGATAAAACAGCATTTTTGATTTCAGCTTATTTCAGCCAGCCAACTTTCGGGACAAAGATAGCTGACGGCTATTATTGCCTGGTGCTTGTAGAAAAGGAGCAATTAATCAGTTTGGTTGGGGATTATGGTATAATATCTGCTGAAGATAGAGAAAGATTAGCTGAACTGAAAAATGATGGAAGTAAACAAGCTTTAACAAAAGGAAAGACAGAATTAAAAGACCAGTTCATTATATCTACCCCGCCCGAATCAGTTATAAGAAAGACAATTGAACAATTTTTTAGGTATGCTAAAGAAAATAACCAAAAGGGGTTACTGGGCATTTTAGATAAGGAAGCAAGGGAAGATGGTTATTGGAAAGAGGGAGGGTGGAAAGAGGATTACTACTTAAAAGCTGATCCTCAAATATTATTAGTCGGAGTAGAAATACCATCAGGCATAGAGCCAGATAAGCCAATTGTTCTTGATACACCGGTTGTTGCTATTAGGCTAAGATACTACAACCCAAATACTAAAAAAGAATATGATAAAATATGTGAGATACTCCTTTCCAATCAAAATGGAAGATTATTTGTAAATAGAATAGTAGGCGATGATTTTTTTAGTGAAAAACACCTTAATTATTTAAAGGAGTCACCAAAGTATAACGCAGAAAAACGGGGAGAAGAATTGGCGGAGTATAAGATTTTATATACAAAAGGGGCAATTAGAAACCTGGAACTTATTATGGACCAGTACGAAATGGATAATGGAAGATATCCAACTGGAACAAATGCAGAGATAATGGGGGCATTAAAAAAATATCTGCGAAACCCACAAAAAGGAGAGTTAAAGGATATATGGGGGAATCCATTAGTTTTTATATCGCCAGGAAAGCATAATGCTGTTGATATTTATTCTCGCGGCCCTAATGGTAGAGATGAAAAAGGCAGCGGCGATGATATAAATAACTGGAGCAATAACCCTCACTGAAACTTAACCACAACAACCCCTTCTGCACTCCCTTTCTGTGCTTGCTCCTTTGTTAAATTGCCTATTAGAATCCCGCTATAAACCAACTGGTAATTATAGCCAAACCTTGAAGGGTCATCATTAATTTCATCCATATAGATTCCGTCAGCTATCTCTCTAAAACTAAATCTTTTTATCCTATCAAAATACCTCCCCCATATTATGTTTGTGTTGGGCATTGCCCTTTTCCAGCCATCATCAACAAAAATAAAAACCTTATGCTCATCTTCAATTATCCTTTCTGCAACAAAGATTTCCATAACCTTGTCATTTGGCTTCATGTTGTTGCCTATTCCAAGATAAGTTTTTCCGTCTTTAGTATATCCTGCTGTACTAAAAAATTCATTATCATACCACCCGGAATAAGTTAGTATTGTTTCAGTATAATTAGCCGTTAGGATTAATTGCAACTCTCTCAAGTCTCCTTGAAGATAACCCCTTCCTTTTGTTGCTTCTTTCACATCAATAACCCTCTCAGCAACTCTGGTTTTTACCCAATCTTTTGGCTCATCAGAATAGGCTGGAATTTTAGGAATCGAAGCATAATAAGCAAAAATGCCAATTACTCCTGCAGCAATTAAAAATATTAAAATAAAGATAAATTTTTTGTTCATCTCGGCCCTCCTAAAGCAGACAATTCCGCATCTGAAAGTGCTGTCTGGGCTATAGGAACCTTTCCTGTAGCGCCTTGATCATGATGCGATGGCCATTTACTTTGCCTAGCAAGCCACTCCTCTGCCAAGCCAGATATAATGCCGCTCCCTACTATTGCGAATGGGGCAGCCAACCCCCCAGTGCCGGCTGTAGCAAATATTGAAAGAGCAACTTCAGCTGCAAATAAAGTATATCTTATTGTATTTGTTAAGCCAGTGCCAGGATACTCATCAATACAGTAATTAACATCGTTATTCCAGCCTTCTTGCCTTTGTACAGTTACACTCATGCATGATGGTTTGTAATTTGTTTTTGCATACCTGTTTTCTTCAATTGGAACATCTTCCTTAAATGCCATCTTTAGCAATTCGAATGATGTTTGAATGAAATCTTCACTATAACATTCCTTGGTAACGCCATTAAAATCATAAAAATATTTCATTTCTTCCCAACTCCACATAGGTAATTCCACCTTTTTTATATACTCTGTATCATCAATATAAAAACCACTTACTATTGTATCATAAAAATTGATAATATGTGTTTTGTAATAAGCTGCTATTGCCTCTTCTCTTGTAGATATTTTCTCTATGTCAGTAATATAATATTGTTTATATTTTTCTATTAATTCTTTATCTTTTTGTTGTGATAAACTGCTCTTAATGTCACTAACGACTTTTTCCTCTGGTTCTGTAATTCTTGGGTTATTTTGCCTTAACTCTTTAAACTTCTCATAAAGGAGCTTGTCATTAGTCATTTTATCCTCGTCTAACTCCAAGCCCTTGGCATCTATTGGTGGTGCGCTTTCTTCAAACACAAAATGCTGTGTGCCTGCAACCCTTCTTTTGCATAAGCATTTGCCTGTTTTTAATATTAGATTGGCTTTGCATGGGCTTGCCAAATAGAATCTATCGCGTCTTGGAGCATTTTCGCTTTCAACCTTAGGGACAATATAATATTTTGATGCCTCGTCAATTAATTTATAAGAGATGGGCTCTCCTAACAGGTATGGCCTGTCAACTCCCACTGAATTCATTCCAACTGACTCAAATTTTTCAGTAACTGCATCATTAGCAGCTGCATAAAAAGCAATAGCAACTATTACTGGATATTTATGGTCCTTGACCCATTTTGCCATTTTAGCAGGTGTTTTTAGTAAGTTTAGTGAAACCGGAATCTGATCACCAAAAAATTTGAGGGGATCCTTTAATGGGTTTGTAGGGCCAAAAGTGCCTTTCCAAACTCCAGTTAAAGCAGTTCCGCCAGTTTTTGATACAGCATCTGCTAATGCATTTCCCTCTTTGGTGTCAATAGCGTCAAGAAATTGCGCAGTAAATTCCTTTTTTGTGTATTGCAGATTATCAAAACTTTTGCCGGTAATCTTAACAAAATCCAATAATTCATCTTCGTCTAAAAACTCGCTGGCAAGTTTAGCCCCTTTTTCAACGGCTTCCTTTTGTTCTCTTGAGGAAATGGCATTAAATTTTAAAAATGTGTTTTTTACAAGTATTTCAATTTCTTCTTTATTAAGTTCCTCTAAATTTTCTTTAAACATTCCCCTAAAAACATACTTAAGGGCTAGCTTTTGGCCCCATTCCCTTGCTACCTCTTCAGTTACTTCTTTGGAATAAATCTCAATGCCCTTTTCTGCCATTTCTCTACTAACTTTTCTTCTATAAGCATCTAATGCTAATTTATCAAATTCTGGTTGTGATAACACTTCCTCAACAAGAACATCAGCTGAAGAAGCTGTTTCATAAGCATACTTAATTTTGAAATCATCTGGGATATTAGCTATTTTTTTGCCTACTTTTTGGTATAATTCTTCTCCTAATTGCTCTTCTGTTACCTTCCTGAATGATATTTTGCCAAGTGCAGAATCAACATACTCAACTGCTTCTTTTGATATATCGTCAACAACCCCGTAATGCTCTGTGAATGATTCTTTGGTAACTGTTTTTTTCAGTGTTCTTTTCCATCCTGTTTTTGTAACTGTTTCAAAAAACTCCCTTAGCCCGGTTCTTATGCCTTTCTCAGCAGCTGTTTTTATTGTCTCTTCAGCTCCTTTCTTAAAAGCTTTCTTAAATGCAGTGCCTATTCCTTTTCCAACAACTGGCACTATATCAAAAGCAGCAAAGCCAAATACAAGGGAAACGCTAACAACGCTTATAGCATCCACATGCCAGAATTTCTCAGGGCCTTTGGGGAATGCCTCGTAATACACAATATAGTCGGGATCATTATGGCCGGCAACCCAGTCAAGAGGATTTAAAAGGCCTTTTTTTTCAATCTTTTGCGGCAGTTCAAACCCCTTAACAATGCATGAGATCTCCATCTTTTTATATTTTTCATTATCACAAACGCCAACATAGATATTATTGACGTTATTGCCGTCATAAGATACGCAGTAATTTTTTAATTCATTATTTATCTTTAATCCGCCTGTGAATCCAATTCTGTTAATCATGCCTTTGCCGGATAAGTCAAGAGCAGCATGGCTTCCTTCGCTAACGAGCCATTTTGATAGGTCTTCTGATGTTATTGTAATTCCTTTTTCCAGGCTAGAGATGTCTAAATAATTGCAGAGAAAATCTTCATTGCCTGGGTAATTTAAATTCCAGCAGTCCAAAATTGAATATGCCAGGCTTTCTGTAGCTTTGTCTTTGCTGTCCTTCAGCACAACAACCCCTTTAGAAACGCCGCCAGAGCATTTAACGCAAATATTCCCATACCTAACCTGCCCATCGCATCCTTGTGATATATCTTCCTTTTTCTCTTCTTTATCCCCCTTTTCTCCTTCTTCTGTTGCCCTTCCGGTAATAAATTTTATAAACGCTCCAGTAATTCCTATTGGTTCTTCATTTTGCTTTAAAATCACTTTTCCTTCTGAAGGGCAGACATTGCCATCTTCAACCTCTGCCCTGCCAAGAGCCATGCTGTTTATAGCGCATGTTAAAGCTTTCATTGAGTAATCTACACTCTGCTCCTCCGGACTCAAAACAGTTGTATAGGGAGTAAATTCCCCTTTTCTCCATGGTGGCTGGAATTTTCCCTCCTTGAAGAACTTGTCTTTGGCGTATTCAATAGCGGGCGCCCCCATTGCAAATAAGACTATAACAATCAGCAGAATGCCTAAGATAGCCTCTACTATATTAGCTACCCCTCTTTTTCCCATTTTAAAGTGCATTTCTTATATAATCAATCCAGCTTAAGCTAGAGTGGTAGGATTTGTAAGCAATCCATATTATAATAAACAAAACAAATACCCCTATAATTAAAGCAACAATCCAGCTCCATCCAATTGCTTTTTTTCCTTTTATCATCTTAACCGACCATATAGGTGCATTTTTCAGCTGCTTGTGCATATGGAACTACGAATAAAGCATTAAGGTCTCCTTCAATTTCATCTTCCGGTATATTAAAATTAAACCCCAGCATATTTAATGCCAATTTGCCAAATTGCGGTATCTTCCTGAGATCTTTCATTGTTTGAATAAAGTGCATTAAAACATCCTGGTTAACTCTTGCATAGATTATAGATACAGCATATGGCGGCTCTCTGACATAATAATTATATCTTTCACCAGAAGCTTCCCATAAGCCTTTGTGTACATCGTCTTGGGTATATTCAGCATAAGAAACAACCTTTCCATACTCGCTAACTGGCGTACTTCCCATCCATTCTGCTAAAGATTTTATCTCTTCTTTTCCATTGAATTTATTAGCAACTTCCTCGTCAAATGTAATTCTGGAGCATAAAAAACAAAAAACAGGCGGTCCTTTGACCTTATAATCCCATATTTTTGCATGACTTGTTAACCATTCCCATGCTGTATCTGCATTTTCACATTTTTTACTTTCACAATCTATAAGACTCCACCACCTGTCAAAAAAAGGAAATTTTCCTTTCCACATAATATCCCAGCAGTTCTTAGCCTCTTCTGCCATTATCTTGTCTATTCCATACTCCAGGAGTATTGTATCCTTTTCATCATATTTAGTCTCATAATTTTCCCTAAAATGGCTGGCAGTTAAGGCATAGTCATCATCGCCATGCCATTTCTTAATCTTCTTTACAGCTTCCTTTTTATAATCACTAAGATAGTATGTAACGCTGGTTTCCTTTCCAGTATCTAAAAGGCTGTCTGCTTCTGGCCCTTCCTCTTCCTTTCCTCTCTTGTCTAATTTTATATTTATATAGCTTGCCTCACAGCTTGGGCTTTTTTTAAAATACGCTTCTCCCAGCCATTCTATCTGGCACTGCACCTTATGAAAGGCCTTTTGTGTAACTCCTGTAAATATCTCTGTTAAAAACAGAAATAAAATCAAAGCAACAGCCGCTCCTACCAGGCCAATCAGCACAGAAACTGCAACCTTGCCTTTTCTCCCTTTTATCACAACCCCAAACCTCCTTTTAATTTTGCGCCGAATATCTTTGACAACAGAATCCACATTACAACCATCAAAATTAAGCCAACTATCACCCAAAGCAATTCCCTTACAAAACCATTTTTATCCATAGTTCCTTTCTTAGAAAGAGTATATATAAGTTTTTCGGTAAAATTTGCTCTAATTTTGTATTGTTCTGTTTTATTTTGGTTTACAGCAATACCCTTCCCTGCCGCATTCTGGGTATTCCCCCTTTTTTGCTGACCTGTCTGCGCAGTCTTCTATGTTCTGGACGCACCTATAGCCTTGCTTTTGGTAGCAGATGTTTTCCTTTGTGGCATCAGCCCCGCCCCTGAACTTCCCAATCTGCCCAGTAAAGATAAAAATAAGCACAACTAGAACAACTAAAACAATAATGGCAACAATAATTATCTGTAAGGAAAGCTCCTGACCCCTTTTATGCCTCATTTTTCAGATTTCATGCAGCAGTAATCAATATCCTGATCAGTATTGCAGTTCATAGCTATTGGAAGCTCTCCTGGATCGCAATCTAAAGTCTTATCAGCGCATCTTCCAGAGCAGCTGTCTATTCCTTTGCCGAACTTTCCAATCTGCCCAGTAAAGATAAAAATAAGCACAACCAGGACAATAAGGACAATAATAGCTATTATTATTGTATTCAAAGGAAGCCCTTGTGCATTACGTTTCTTTATCATCTTTTTTACGCTCTTTATTGAGGTATGCAGCAGGTTGCTTTGTCATTAGCTGAGCCGCTAACCCTACAGTCTGTGCTGGACAAGGGTACTGTCCTCTCGTCTGTCCTTTCCTTGCAGGCAGCACCAGATGTGGTTTCTTCAGAGTTGTAAGAAACACAAATGCCATCCTTGCCTGAGCAGTCCTCAACTCCCTTTATCCAGCTGCCCATCCTACCGGAAAATATTGCAATCAGCACAACCATAACTACTAACCCGATTGCTGCTATTATTATTACATTCAAAGAAATGCCTTGCCCTTTTGTTCTAAGCTTCATATTATACACCTCTTTACTATTTTTTTGTATAAGGTTATATTTAAAACTTATGGTGATTTCAGGCTAAAATCACAGCTTATGCCTGGATTTAGCCGCAAATATCAAGGATGATGTTAATGGTTGTAGCGCTCGGTATAGGGAATTCTTTATGCGTCCTCACAGGGCATATGCTGTTTGGGTCACAATCAGCACACTCATCACTAACTAAGGTGGTAATACCGGAAACAGCTTTAAAATAATACGCTATATTCCACCCCTCAAGTGTATTATCAAATATGACGGGTATCTTTGTTTTCAAATAAAGACAGGACTTTACGCCAACACTGCAGTCAACTGAACCATCTGATGGGTAATCTGCGCAATCCTGGAATAACTCGGTAAAGCTTAAGCCATTGCAGTCATTGGCAGTTGTCCTTAGCAGCGTATTTATCATATTTGAAGCCAGCTCAACCTGGGTGTATTCCTTTTTATACTCAACTGGTTTTTTTAATATGACAAATCGTATTACAAAAATTAAAGCAAGGATTATTAATATCATAATTATCGCCATGCCCATTATCTCCATTTGTGACTTTCTCTTTAGCATTTTATTTGGTATACGCCTCTACAACCAAAACCCCAAAAGAATAGCTTTTTAAAGTTGCATCATATAATGAAATTGGGACATGCGTGACCAACTTAGTTTTATAATTGCTGGGGGAATTATCATATAAAGTGGGCCAATTTGTATTGCCTGGAAAAATTTCGTTGACATATATCTTGCTAAACCCAAACATATCTGAATATTCCTCCTGATTAACAGGTATAATGGCGCTGGCCTTGTTCAGCTTTAATATATCAATGCACCCTTCTTTGATTATATTATCCTCAGAGCATTGCAGCTCAGGCAAAAATGCTGCTTTTTGCGCAATTCCAATAGCCCCTAATTGCGCCTGTTCTTCACCTTGTGTGGTTACTGAGCTTTTTAAAATCCTTGCATAGAACACAAACCCAAAGCCAACCAAGATAAAAAATACGAACAGTATTGCAATAGTCTCCATCATCTGTATTTGGGCCTTCTTCATTTTAGTAAATTAGGGGACATGAATAAGACTGTGCATTGTCATTTAAATTTTTTAAGTTGCTTGCTTTCCCAACAATATCATTAAGGGTATTTGGAAAACTTTGGGATAATGCTGCAGATATGTCACTTATAGAAATTAAATCGATATTAGCAGAGCTATGTATGCCGGCGCACGTTGTATCTGTAACAGTATTCTTTATCTCGTTTGACCTGCTTGCATAAATCTGGCTAACAATATCCAACCTTTTAAATGCCTTTTTCATAATGCAATCATAGACTTTTTCAGTTTCTATGTCTTTATATTCAGAAAAGATAGCCCCAATCAGGGATTCTTTTCCTAGATAATAAGATGTACCTTCTCCTGTTCCCTTCCAAGAACCGCCTTGTTTTTTATAAAAAGTTATTTCGCCGCTATTAATGTCCCCATTTATTTTTATAGCTGTAACATCATCATCCGGCATTTTAGATAAAGCACTAATATCAACATTAGAAGTGATTATTGTGTCAAACAGTACAAATTTTACCTTATAATTATTTTTACTTTGAACTATGAGGGGGAATGTATCAGTTGGCTTTGTAGGGTACCATTCCTTGTTTATCTTGTCAGGTATTGTTTTGTTTATCTCTAAAAAAAGGTCGCCAGTGCCAACTAAAATATACCTAGCCTCGGGGCTTGTCAAATACAGGAAATTAGTGACTCTGTAAGGCACGTCCCACCCTAAGCTCCATGCAATAAGCTTTGTTCCTTTTATCAGGCTCGGCGCAAATATAATCTCCTTGGCATCTCTTGAAATTCCGCCTATCATATAGCTGCCGCAATAGAACTCTATTTCTGCCTTTGGTATGTCAATAATGTTCACAGTGCCTCTGCTAGAGCCTGCCCCTGTTAGAATTGCTTCCAAATCCACAGATATTTTAGCCTTTGCCGATAGGTCAGAAGTCGTTTTTTGTTTTGCTACTAAAGATATGAAAAAAGCAAGGATTAATGCGCCAGCTATCAAGATAAAAATCCAGTTGAACTGCACCTCTACTACTCCTTTTTTTGATTTCATTTTTTACCATGTGGATATGACGGCATGATCCCCTTTCCCTTCCAGCTGTATTTTCACATTGCCCGCTATAACATCAATGCAAAGAAAATGGTAAATGTTGTTCACTTCTATATCACCCGCATTAAAAGAATCCTCAACAGTTGCCATAACCAGAAAAGCATTATCTTCCACTTCAGATTTAACGCTATCCCTTATAACCGGTTCAGTTATAGCCGAAAGGGATGCTGAGTCTGTATAAAAAGATTGATAAGAAGTCACAAAGCATGCCTTCTTATATTTATCCCCGATAAAAAAAGTTTTCCTTTCAACAGAGCCGTAGTCAGAACTTATGCTCCCCACTGCTGACTCTAAATCAGTTTTAAATTTCAGAAAAGTTATTTGGTCTGTTTTGGTTGTTAATGTCTTTATTGCTTTATATCCGTAAATCATGATAAATGCTACCAGAAACAGGGCAATTATATAGATAAAAACCTGCCCGGCTATCCCTTTTTTCATTTTTTCTTCTTTGCTATCTTCTTTAGCTCTTCAAAAACTTCCCTTTTTGGCCTTTCTTTCTCTAATTTCTTGAGCTTTTCAATTGCTCCTGCCTTTTTCTCTGCTTTCTTTAATGGCTTCTCGGATGCAGGCTTTTCTATGGCTGGCTTTTTCTCTTCCTTTTTCTCGATTTTTTCTTCTGGTTTTTTAATCTGTTCTTTTTCCTCTTCTGGCTTAAAAGACTCAAACAGCCTTTTTCTTTGCTCTATTTTTTCTTCTTTCTTCTTTTTTATTAATTCTGCCATCCTTCCTTCTGGACGGGTTATTTCTTTTGGCTTTATTGTTGGCTTTGTTACAGGCCCTGCTGTTCTTGGGGGCATCATCACGGGCGGTGGCAGCCTTTCCTCTTCCATTTTTGGCTTTATAACCTGCATATATGTTATATAGCCTCCGCCG
>Ga0209211_10001324_pt1 | contig 47321 bp, 46 predicted proteins | sample RifGroA2_FD_183992 | JGI IMG/M metagenome (GOLD analysis project Ga0209211, IMG submission 183992) | Groundwater microbial communities from Rifle, Colorado, USA - Groundwater A2 (SPAdes) (version 2) | ecosystem: Environmental > Aquatic > Deep subsurface > Groundwater | place: Rifle, Colorado...
CCCGCTACCTTCTGTTTCCGTGCGTAAAACATTGGATGCCCTAAAAAATTTGGAAAAAACCATTCGTTTCTCATTTTCAGGTATCCCGGGCCCGTTATCAGATACTGTTATTTCCGCGAATTCGTTTTTTTTCGACAAGACCACGTTAATTTTTCCTCCTTTTGGCGTATACTTGATCGCGTTATCAAGAATATTGGTCAGTGCAAGCGATAATTTTTCTTTATCCGCAAAAATCGGCTGGAAATTATCTTTAATTTCTTCAAGCCGCAAATCGATTGCTTTGCTTTTTGCGGCTGAATCATAATTTGCCGCAGTTTCTTTTACAAAAGCTGCCAGATCCAGCTCTTTAAATTCATAGCCAAATCTGCCCTCTTCAATGCGCGCCGCGTTCAGAAGGTCGTTCACAAGATGTATCATCCTTTCATTGATCATATAGCCCTTTTCAAGATATTCCAGTTGGGAAGTGGAAAGCGTTCCGGCGTCGCCGTCAAGCATGAATTTCAGCGTCCATTTGATCGCCGAGAGCGGAGTTCTTAGTTGGTGCGCGGCGATCGATACGAATTCCGATTTTAGTTTGGAGATAAGCTGCTCCCGGGACGCGTCGTGGATAATTTTCAGAAATCCGCGCACGTTTCCGCGCTCGTCTAAAACCTGAGTGAGAGTAACAAATAATTTTAATTCCGGCCTTGAAGTATGTATTTCCATAGCCTTAGCGTTGGACCCGGGAAGCTGTTTTGCCGAGGATGCATAAGGAGCAAGTGAAGGATACATGAGTTCGGCGAGCGCCTTCAGTTCCGGGCGCGCTTGCGCAATATCAGGTGTAATCGGGGTTTTTTCAATGTTACTGAATTTTATCCCGAGAATTTCCTCGGCTTTTGGATTTAATAATCTTACGTTAAAATTTTCATCATATTCCAAAACGCCGTCGTAAAGGCTGTTTAAGATCGCTTCTCTCTGACTCTTTTCCTGAAAAAACAAAGAGGCCACCTTAATAAGATTTATATAGTTCCAGATAAGCAATATCACTAGCAAAATCTCAAGCGTAAAAGATATAATGGCCACAATAGATATCCTCGTAGATGCCGCAAGCGCAATATTGCTAGGGTCCTCCACAACTATGGCCCAGCCCATAAGATCAAAAGACAGGGCCACGCCAAATACGTCGTCTCCGTTTTTATATTTATACCCAAAACCTGCCGCGCGCGTGTCCGCCTCGCGCCCCGCAAGGGCTTCGGCAACAATTTTTCTATCAATAACATTCGCGCGCCCGAATACCAAAGACGAATCCGGATGCGCCACTATATATCCGTTCTCGTCAACTACGTAAGCCGCGCTTTCTTTGCTGACAGTAATAGTGCGCACCACGTCCAAAAAAAACTTGAGATTAATTTCCGCTACCATCGCAGAAAAACCGGTTTTCGTGTTAATTGGCACGGCGATCGTAATAATGGGCTCCGAAATACCGGATATTTCTACCGGTCCGCGATAAATACCGCCTTCTCTTGTGACAGCGAACACTCTTTCTTCGGCGCGGTTTTTTAAATCTGTTTCGGAAACCAAAAGAAATCTGTGCCGTTTGAATATTTCACTGCCATTATTATCCAGAAGAGTTAAGGACTCAAGCGGCTGGTTCTCTTTAAGCAACCGTGAAATAATATCTTCTTTTTTTTCTTTAAACTGGCCAATCACATCGGCGCCGTCTTCCAAAGATTTTTCGTAACGGCTCAAAAATAAAAACAGCTGGTTCCTTACGTTATCCGCCGCGCTCCTGTGCAATAAATATGCCTGGGCCTCCAGCTCACTGCGTGTTGGAAAAAGCCAAGCCATATTTGCCGAAACGATGGTCAAAACAGCCGCAACCCCTAAAAACAACAATTGATACAGTTTGGCTGAAGAAAACCCCGAAAAATTTTTCATTTGTTTCTGCTTCTAATATGTTTTGTTCGCCCGAGAAATAACTGATTGTGAAACGACGATTTCGAGCGCCTTGGCGATGCTAAGATTTATTTCCAGCAGCACATCTTTTGCGATCTCCACCGGTACTTTAGAAATTGGCGCACCTTTCAAAATTCGATCAACCAATACTGCGCCGCGTTCGCCCGCTTTTCTGCGGTCGTTGCTATAAGTCGCAAGCCACCCTATTCTCGCACCAATTTCAACTTCGTCGCTCATTGATGGTATTTTGTTTTCCAATAGATAATCGGCCAGTTCCTTCGGATGTTGAGTGTTGCTTGGACAAGAACAAGCAACGTAAGCAACAGTGCCTCCTTCGCCTTTGATCGAAGAAAGTTTGTTCACTAAATCATCCGGACCCTCCGCCGTAATAATTTCTATTTTCAGGCCAAGCGGAGCCGCGGCAGTTTCCATGGACTTTATAAAAGCAAGACCTGTGGCGTGATCGCGATCTACGATAGAAACAATTTTTTTGAGGGACGGGATAAGTTCTTTTAAAAATTCAAGCCGTTTGCCGGCAAACTCCGCGGTTGGTTCCCCCATCCCCGTGATAAGCCCCTCCGGCGCTACGAAATTTTCAACAAGCGACTTGGGCCTCCCGGCGGCTAAAAAGAAAACTTTGGTTTTTAGATCCGGTAATTTTTTCAATGCCTCGCCGGCCGACGTAGAACCCACAACTATAAGATCCCATCCGGCCATATTTGATTCGGCGGCGGCTTTATCCAGCGCGCCCGGCTCCCTTGTGGCAATTTTTGTGATATATTCGACATTCACTCCTTCTTTATAACCGAGCTTTTCCATTTGCGACATAAAACCCGCGAAATTTTCATTCTGAGCGTCTTTTTCAGTAAGCACCAAAAATCCTATTTTATAATTTTTTGGGGGAACAACCGGCTTGTTTTGTTCGGCAATAAACTGCCATGAAAAATATCCGCCAACAACAATAATTACCGCCAATGCCACGAAGATCGCCTGTTTGAGTGTGAGTTTCATAAATTAATAAATTAAACTAATAAATTAAAATTATTCATTATAAATTTTGTTCGCGCGAGAAATTATAGCTTGAGGTATCGTTGCGCCTATTTCTTTGGCTGTTTTTAGATTGAGCTCGAACAAAATATCGCTGGCAAATTGAACCGGAATTTGCGCAATTGGAGTTCCTTTTAAAATTCTATCCACGCTTTCAGCCGCCAGTTCGCCTGTTCTGGTCCTGTTATTGGAATAGGTAGCTAACCACCCAAGCTTGGCTCCTATGCCAACTTCAGCATTGATGGACGAAATTTTTTCTTTACGAAAATAATCGGCCAGTTCTTTTGCGTATTTCTCGTTGCTTAAGCACGTGCACGCAATATACCCGTCTATTCCATTTGCCCTTGTTATTGTCTTTAGCTTTTCAAAAATCTGCTCATATTTGCCGGCATCTATTTCAATGACCACGGTTTTTATCCCTAATTTTTTTGCTGCGGCATCGATCTTCGCCTGTGCGGCGGCGGCGGTCGTATGCCCTTTTTCAACAATAGACGCAACCTTTTTTATCGAAGGGTCGATCTCTTTCAAAAATTCCAAACGTTTGCCTGCCAGCGAAACAACTCCTTCGGACATGCCGGTTATCAGCCCTTCCGGCGATGTAAGGTTGCTAACCACCAATTCGGGTCTTGCGGCTGAAAGAAAATAAACCGGGGTTTTTAGATTTACTAATTCTTTCAACGGAACGGTGGATGTCGTTCCTCCGGTCAAGATCAGGTCCAGCCCTGCTTCATTAAGTTCTTTGGCGCCATTTTCAAGGTCGCCTTTTATATTTCTATCGCCCTGTTTTACAATATATTCCACATTCTTGCCTTCTATGTAGCCTAGTTTTTCCATGCGCGCTTTAAATGCTATAAAGTTTTCGCTTTGGACGTCTTTATCGCTTAAAGCTAAAAATCCTATTTTATAATTTTTTGGCGGAACAACCGGCTTGTTTTGTTCGGCAATAAACTGCCAAGAATAAAATCCGCCGACAATAATAATTGCCGCGAAAACCGCGAAAACCGCCTGTTTGAATGTGAATTTCATAATTTAATAAATTCAACCAATAATTATTCGTTATAAACTTTATTGGCCCCGGATAAAATTGATTGAGGAATTGTAATACCCAAACTTTTCGCGGTTTTTAGATTTATTTCCAAAATAACATCTTTGGCAAAACTGACCGGCACATTGTTGATAGGCATGCCCTTAAGAATTTTATCAACCAAAACAGCGCCGGCTTCTCCTGTTTTTTCACGATCATCGCTATAAGTCGCCAAAAAACCAATGTTCGCGCCGGATTTAAGTTCCGTGCTGATAGAAGGCAGGCCGGCTTTTAATAGCTGGGCCGCCAACGGCTTAGCGTATGTGCCTTGATCATTGCTTTTGCAGGGGCATGTTATATAGGCATCGCCGAGTTTCTTTGTGAGCAACGGCAGTTTTTGTAAAATTTCATCAGGTTTTTTAGTATCTATGTCAATGTAGACCATCTCTACGCCGATCTTCGCGGACGTCTCCGCCAATTTTTCCTTAAAAAGCTTTTCGTTGGTAGATCCTTTTTCCACAACCGAGATTACTTTGCGCATATTAGGCACCAACTCTTTTAAAAACTCCAATCTTTTGCCAGCAAATTCCACCGTCCCCTCTCCTATGCCGGTAATGAAACCTTCGGGGAGCTGTAAGTTTTTTACAAGATCGTGGGGACTGCCGACAGCTAAAAAGAAAATTTTTGTTTGCAACTTCCCTGCGTCCTGTAATTTTTGCAATGCCTTGCCTGCGGATGTGGAGCTGATAATAATAAGATCCAGCCCTGCATCGTTGAGGTCCTTCGCGTAACCGTCTATAATCGTTGCCCGATCAGCTCCGGCATTTTTTTCAATATAAGTAACATTGACCCCTTCTTTATATCCGGCTTTTTCCATGCCCGCTTTAAACCCGGCAATATTCGCGCTTCCGATATCTTTATCGGTCAATAAGAGTCCTATTTTATAATTCTTTGGCGCGACAACAGGCTGATTGCTCTCGGAAATGAATTTCCAAGAATAAAATCCGCCAACCATGATAACCGCCGCCAAAACCGCAACGACCGCGTATTTAAATTTAAAAATCATAATTTAATAAGTTATTCCTGATAAACTTTATTAGCCTGTAAAAGAAGAGGCTCGGGTATTTTTATGTTCATTTCTTTGGCGAGGGCTGTGCTAATTTCAAATTGCAAAGCGGAAGCAAATTCCACGGGAATGTCGCCGGGCTTCGCTCCCCTCAACACCTTATCTGCTATTCTCGCGCTTTGTTTGCCGGTATCAAATCTTGAGACTCCATAAACCATCAGATACCCCGAGCTTACGCCGCGTTCTATATTAAAATCTATGGAGGGAATTTTTGCTTTGCGTAAAACGGGCGCGATTAAATCCGCATTACCTGAAATCGTAGCTTCGGAAGTGGTCATATAAGCGTCAACCTTATCGGCTACGAGTTTTTCCATGGCCGGAGAGACGTCTTCTTTTTTACTCACGTTATACCATATGATTTTTATTCCCAGCTTCTCCGCCCCGGCCTCGTGCGCTTTTAAAATTTCGTTATAGCTTACATGTTTATCATTTACCAAAATCCCCAATTTCTTCATTCCCGGCACAAGGGTTTTTAGGAGTTCTGTTCTTTTTGGCGCGGCCGGCACATTATCCACAACAACGCCGGTCATAAACCCGCCGGGATGCTGGATATTTTCTATGCCGAGCTCGGAAAAATTTCCGACATCCGCAAATACAACCGGTATCGCGGCGTCTTTGTCGGCACCTTTAACTGCGCTGGAAGCGCTTGTGGAAATAGAAACAATGAGGTCCGGTTTTAAAGCAACAATATCCGCCGCCATTTTTTTAGTAAGGTCTCTGTCGCCCTTTGGGTTGTTTACTTCAATTGTTATATCTTTCCCGTCAACATAACCGATCTCTTTTAGCCCGGCTTTTAAGCCCTCCACGCTGCTTAGCTGTAAATCCGAGGCCAAAAGCACGGCGATGCGCTTAGGGGCGCTGCTTTTGACCTGTAAAAACGCGTTATAATACAAAAAGTATGCAGACGCCGCGGTTATTGCAAGAAAAAGCAACAACGTAATCAGAAGTGATTTTTTACTCATAAATTCGTCTAGATTTGTCTATTTTATAATAAAATTCCGGCAACCTTTTATAAGGATAATTATAACATACTTAAATCCGCGACCAGTTGCCTCAAAAATTTTATACCCAGCTTTAGCCAAGGAGGGGGAAGTTTGAACAAACGGCGTTCAGCCGCTGAAAAATCAAGCGAACCGCGCTCGGTAAGAACTGTCCCGTTTAGAAGAGTAGGGTTTGTTTTATCTTTAAGCAGTTTATCAAGGCGGGCTCGCCCCACAACCGACAACAGCTTTGTGGTGATAGCCGATGCCAGATCTTCAAGTTCTCTGAGGTCACGCTCATCTTTTGTTAAAAATTTTGCGGAAAAAGACAGCTTAGAGAGGTCGAGATTGAATCTTTCGCGGATTTCGCTTCGCACTTTTTCCATATCATAATCTCTTGACAATATCTTTTCGAAGCGAATATATAATTCTTCCGCGGCACTTTCCTGCTCTGGGGGCGCGAGGTCTTTAAGCAATATTATCTTGCGGACCTCTTCCCGAATCGGTTCGTTGCCGTGTTTTGCCACAATTAAATCCGCGAGATAGAAAAAAATATCAATGGTGTTCGCAACCGGGATTTTCCTCGGCCCAAACATGTCCCGCCCCTTTGCGAGAATATTATTTAACATTTTTACCAAATTCGTCACCGATAAGCCTGCTGGCATCAGCCAACTGCCTGTTTTGTTCGCAAATTTTTGTTGTGACAATTGCCATAAAAAGGACCAAAAGTCCGTGCGCAAGAGATGCTAAATCGTTCCTTCCATAAAAATATACCCAGCCGGGAGCTATAAAATTCAAAATATTATGATGCATTCCGACCGCGATAATCGCCCACCATCCCAGCCTCCAGTCGGCGTAGAGCGTAAGAAGGGCAAACATTACAAAAAAATGAAAGTGCCATTCAATAGAACCTCCTGTGATATATATTACAAGGTAAGAAAAGACCATCATCGCGTTAGTAACGATAAAACGGTAAACATAATGGTTTTTAAAACGCCCGCGGGTTGTCGTGACAATAAAAGCGGCTAAAAAACCGATTGCTGTTACCCAAATAGTCTCTTTGAGCATCGTTATTCGCCAGGAAAACGGGTTCGGATAACTTGCTGCGGGCGCGAAAAAATATATCGCAAAAGAATAAACCGCCAAAAACGCCGCGCTAAACCAAACGGCCAGAACCATATATGAGTCAACGCGGTCATAATCAAGAATATAATAATTGTCCTTGTTTATATCCGAAAGAAAATCTATTTTCATCAGTTAATTATAGTTCAAAAAATATTTTGCACAACGAGACCTTCCAGCCTTTTGATAAGGCTGTCAAAACCAAGCTCCTCAAATATATTTTTGAGACGGGAAGTCGGGAGTGAAAACTTGCCCGCGGAAAGCGAGAAATCAACCGGAGCATCCCTGCGGACCGTCGCCAGCATTTTCGAAAAAAGAGCGTCTTTTTTGTGTTCAACCAAAAGTTTAAGAATTCTCTCCTTAAGTTTGCCTGCCGCACCGCCGTTCTCGATCTCTTTATATAAATTTTCTATAGTCCCAAAATTTTTTATTATATCGGCGGCTGTTTTTTCTCCTATCCCCGGAACGCCGATAATATTATCCGAAGGGTCGCCGCGCAGACCCTTGTAGTCCGAAATCGCTTCGGGACCGAAACCATAGCGCTCAATGACCTTTTTTCCGTCATAGACCAAAGTATCATCGATCCCTTTTCTCATTGTATAAACCATTATTTTTTCATCTTCCACCATCTGTAAAATATCCATATCGCCCGAGACAATAATAACCCTGAGGTCTTTGTATTCCGGTATTTTTTTTACAATTTCAACTATCGTGCCCAACACATCGTCCGCCTCAAAGCCGGCGGCAGACAAACCGATTATCCCGAACGCGTCCGTGATGTCGTGCGCCCTTTTTAATTGGGCTATCAAATCTTCCTCCGCCTCAGGTCTTTTTGCCTTATAGCCGTCATAACTGTCGTGTCTGAAGGTCGGCCCGGGCAAGTCATAAGCCGCCGCAATATAATCCGGCTTTAAATCACGCACTGCCTTTATCAGCATTGCGGAAAGTCCGTAAAGCGCTCCCGTCGGCTCGCCGGTATTTTTTGATTTGAATTTCGGCAGAGCGTGATACGCGCGGTGGATTAAAGCGTGGGTGTCGAGTAAAACAAGAGTTTTCATTGTTTTATTGAATTATTGTAATTAACCGGTGTTGTGAATGCCCGGCGTGTTTAAAAATTATTCTAATTGTTTTTTTGGGCATCGCTTTTTTTAAAATATTTCCCCATTCTATTAAAATAATGTTTTTAGGGTTTTTGGAAAACTCATCCCACCCTAAAACCTTCAGGTCTTTCGTAGAAATACGGTAGGCATCGATGTGAATAAAATTGGAAAATCTATTTCTTTTCTCCCCCTTAAAATAAGGGGGATTTAAGGGGGTTATTTCATAAACCCTCATAATCACAAACGTCGGGCTTCGGGGATTTTCTTTGACACCCAGTCCTTTTGCAAATCCCTGCGTAAAAGTTGTTTTGCCGGCGCCAAGCTCGCCCTCCAAACTTAAAACCAAAGCTCGCCGTAAGCCGTACGCTTTACGCCCTGTGGCATATGGCATATGGCTTATGGCAATTTCTTTCGCTAATTTTCCGCCGAGTTTTTTTGTTTCTTTGCCGCTTTTTGTTATTACTTCAATAGATTCCATACCTTTTTTATAGCATGAAAGCTTCAGCTTTCATGCTGCCATGGCGGGATTGTTGCTAAAGCAACAAAAAAAGGCGCCAGCTTGGCGCCTTTTTATAATTGCAGTTTTAACAATTATCTTTTTAGCTGTTACCGCCCACGATGATGATATCCGCCGCCGCCGCCGCCGCCACGCGAAGGCGGAGGAGGTGTCGGCCAGAACTGCGGACCTCCCCGCGGAGCCGGCGTCGGATAATATCTTGGTCCGTTCGACCGTGGCCGCGGGTCCAGCCATGCCCCGGTCAACCCCATTGGCGCGTCCATTGTGAACGGGTATGACCTTACCCCGGGAACTCCGGTTTGTCTCAGCTTGTCCAAATCATTTGCCCAGCCGTAGCCTAGCCCGGTAGCCAAATTGTTCCCAAGAAACTGAGTGTTACTGTTCCACTGGTTATAATATTGCGCGTTCGCCGACCCCAAGAACGCCAACATAACAATCGTTCCTAAAAACAAAACTGTCTTTTTCATGCTTTTCACCCCCCTCCTTTGCCGAATTCCCTTTTGAATTAGGACACTCTGCGCGCGAAAACATGAGAGAATACGAATATGAGAAAAAAACAAAACATGGCGGCAGCTTACGAAAAGCGACCGCCAAGAGATTGGTTGGTATCGGAGAAAGAAATATAGCCTGCGACGAATTGCGGAGCTTCTCAATAGGAGTCCCAACACTATTTGCACTGAACTGAAGCGAAACCGTACACATGGGATATATGATTCTCGGAAAGCTCATCACAAGGCTTATGCGAGACGCAAATATGCTCGCTACCAAGGCAAGAAAATTGTTCACCAAAAAGCATTGAAAAAGGAGGTGGATTCCCGGCTTTTGGACGACCAATCGCCTCAAGCGATTGCTCGGCGCATTAGCCGTCGTGAAAAGCACTTACCTTCCGTATCCAAGAACGCCATATACCGGTACATAAAGTCAGTCTATGGCAGAAGAATTGAAACGCATCGGCTTCTCCGTAGGCAGCGCAGAAGGAGAAAGCGCGGAAGCAAGAAATCGCTTTCAGAAAGAACCTTCATAGACAAAAGACCCAAGTACATCAGCGAAAGGAGCCGTATCGGAGATTTTGAGGCAGATTTTATTCTCTCCGGCAAAAGCGGAAAGGGCATCCTTCTGACTGTAGCCGACCGAAGAAGCCGCACTTCATTCATTGAGCAGATTCTCAATGTGAAGATCGAAAATGTCCACCGAGCATTCTCTCGTATTAAACAGAGATTCCCTGAGATGAAAACGATGACGACAGACAACGATCTTCTTTTCGAGCGACATAAGGAGCTTGAAAAACTATTGCATATCAAAATATATTTTTGCCATCAATACCATTCATGGGAGAAGGGAACGATCGAAAACACTAACGGGGTAATACGCCGCGATATTCCCAAGGGAAGCGATATCTCAAAGTATTCAAAGAGATTCATTGAAAAGCTGGAGGCAAAACTCAACCGCAGGCCGATGGAATGCCTTAAAGACAGAACGCCGCGTGAAGTTTTGGAGATGTATCGCAAAAGAATACGAAGAAACAAAAAACACCGCGCATGAGCTGGTGTCCTAATTCAGGGGGGCTGGCGGGTTTTTAACCTGGCTAAATTCATAACATTCTTTAAATTAAAAGTCAATGAAGGGCTAGCTGGGCTTGTTTTGGACGAAAAAAGGGGCGTTCCATTATGAACGCCCCTTAAGGAATAAACGGAGGTTAATATTGCTGACCGGCCTTTATTGAAGACACCATCGGTTCTTTTTTCTTAATGCCGGTGGCTTCTCCAACCGCGTCTTCCGATGCCGATGCGATCGCATCCAGCTTCGCGTCCTCATTCGCCAGCGGGTCTTTTGTCAGTTTATAATACTTTGACCCACTGAAATTATGCGACCGGCGAATTGGAGAATCTAAATCGATTACCTCCAAATACACAATCGCTCTCGGATCGCCGGTTCGTAACTCAACGCGAACCTCTTTCGCCGTCGTTGCCCCGTCTTCCACAGTCATTATACTGCGCCTGCGATACGACATTTTTGTATACCGTACAGCATCAGCGTTGTCCCCGTGGACATAAACGCCCTCACGCAATACCTTCGGCGCTGTTGCCGGCGCTTCCTGAACAGACGGTGGCGATGTCTGTGTTTGTAAACACGAACCGCACGGCGATGGCTGCTGTAATGGAGCCGGTCCTGCTTGTACCAGCTTCGGACTCAACAACCAACCGAGCAGCTGTTGCAGGGTATTAAAACTGCCCATCACAATTGCCGTCTGGGGATCCATCATCTGGTAGCCTCCGCCGTTTTGGATAATTACCACCTGCTGTCCCCCCATGTTATACCCGGGATTCCCACCGTGATAAAAATGCGGCGGCGGCAGACGATCGAAACTGACCGGAACAGAACGCGGCCCATACGGCGTATTCGCCCACCGATACTGAAGCCCGCTCGGCGGATCTGGTCTCCGCCCGTAATACAAATTTTGCCAGTCCGTCTGTTCCGGTGGCGCATAATACCGCTGTTGGTGCGCCTGATACTGCTGTCTGGCCTGTCGCGGTTGCTGATACGACCCCTGCCTGACCAGCTGTTGTGCGGCCAATCCGGCCCCTGAAAACAAAAACAGAAAACCGACCAAAAACGTAATCGTGATCTTCTTCATAAAACCTCCTTATTTTCATCTTTCAAGGTTAGTTTTGACCTTATTTTAGGCCACTTTTTTCTATTTCTAGTTTAATTATACACCTAATTAGGAAAAAAGTCAACTACCACCCCGCCTTCGGCACCCCTCCTTGTAAAGAAGGGGATTTTGGCCGCGTGTCCCCTCCTTAATAAGGAGGGGCGGTGGGGTGGTGGTAAAGTTATCCACTCTTCCATTGATTTTGAAATGCATGCTACGAATTAACTCAATGACAGAAGCTGTTAAAAAATTTAAAGAAACATTGGAAAAAGTCGGAACCGTAAGCATCAAAACCGGCGACTTCGGCGACCTCTCAAAAATTTTAGCCGCCTCTTTACTGCATAATCTCTTTATAAAGTTGGGGAAAAAATCTTCTGTTGAAAATTGGAGCTCTTCCGAAGTATTTTTCGGATTTCTCGGACATTTATTTGAAAACAGTTCCGTGAATAATAATTTTGCTGAAACTGAGCATATTTTGATCAGTCTCGACACAAAAAAAATACCCGTCAGCGAATTAAATTATGAAAAAGACGGCGATACGCTAAAAATCATCCTAAAAGGAAAAAATATCTTAAGCCATGAAGGTATTACTATTGAAAAAGAAAAGGACGCGGTTGATATGCTGATATTGCTCGACCCTCCCGCGGGCGAAATAGAAAATATTCTCGCAAAAAACCCGCACAAAGATGTCGTTAAAATAACCTCAAAAGACAGAAATTTGTCCAATAAGATATCGGACATAATTCTTGCTTTTTATGAAGAGATTCCAGCTGAATTAAAAGAAGCTTTGTGGCTTTTAATAAAAGAAGAAAACAAAGAAGCTCCATATCCTAAAGCTGAAACGCTGGCGCTGGAGGAAAAATTGGCCAGAACACCGATGAATTTTGAAAAGATAGCTGAGGCAAAAAATGCTCTCTTTGGACAGGATTTTTGGAAACTTTTGGGCCGCGCATTATCCCGCAGTGAATATGAAAAAGATATCAGAACCATATGGACATTTCTTCCGCAATCGGACACGGAAAAAACCAATATGAAATCTGAATGGCTTCTTTCTATATTCCGCGAAATTAGAAATTTAAGAAAAGAAGCTAAGTTTTCGGCCTTACTTTGGGAAGAAGAAAAAAACGGCTCGCGCTCCATCTCCGCGATAGTTGGCGGAGGAGAGATCGGAGAACTTGCCGGTATTGCCTCGGCCCTTGGCTCGGCCCCCGCTTCAAATTATTTTTATCTTTCAGGATTTAAGGCCTTTTCGGAAGCGGAGATAAAAATACGCAGCGGCCTCAAAAAGTTCGCTTTATAGTGCTAAAATAATTAATATGACCTCAACGGATGATAAACTTGTTGAATTAAGAAAAAAGGAAGAAGAGGAATTAGCCCAAACGCTGGCCAAAAAGCATGGCCTTACCTATCTTGATCTTTCAAGGATTACCGTAGATTTGATGGCTCTAAAAATCCTTCCTGAGGTGCAGGCGCGCTCCAATGCCATGGCCATAATACAAAGCGTCGGCAAAAAATTGCAGATAGCCGTCACAAACCCCGACCGCCCGGGAATCGCGCAAATAATAGACGAGCTTACCAGAAAAAAATATGAAATTCAGCTTTTTATGGTTTCTCAGACCAGTCTTGAGAAGGCATTTTCCAAGTACAAGGAAATTCCGCGTTTTGAGGAGATAAAAGTGGGAATAGTGGATATTTCAAAATCCAAGATTGAATCATACGGCGCAACGCTTGATTCACTCAAAAGCTTCAAAGAAGCAATGTCCCAGGCAACCGAAAAAGATGTCAGAAAAGCCTCGGATACGCTGGAACTGCTTTTGGCGGGAACCTTGGGTGCGGAGGCTTCCGATATTCATATGGAAGCGGAGGAAAAAGTGGCAAAAATAAGATTAAGAATAGACGGAGTATTGCAAGATATCATCGATATTCCGGTACCGCTTTATCAGCTCCTGCTTTCCCGCGTAAAACTGATATCGGAGGTTAAATTGAACATTCATGATAAACCGCAGGACGGCCGGTTCACGATAAAAACTAAAAATGAGGATGTTGAAGTAAGAACTTCCGTGCTCCCCGGCCCCTTCGGCGAATCGGTTGCCATGCGTCTGTTGCTTCCGAAAACAATTTCAATAAAACTCGAAGACTTGGGAATGCAGCCCGCTCTTTATCAAACATTGAAAGTTGAATTAGATAAACCAAACGGAATGATATTGACCACGGGCCCGACAGGTTCCGGAAAAACAACGACACTCTACGCCTGTCTTAAAGTTTTGGCTAACCCGGAAGTTAAAGTTATTACTATTGAAGACCCTATTGAATATCATATTCCGCACATTACCCAGACCCAGATAGATCCGGGCAAAGGTTATGACTTTTCAAACGGCCTCCGCTCAATTCTGCGTCAGGACCCCGACATCATACTCGTCGGAGAAGTAAGAGACCTGGAAACCGCGGAGATTGCCATGCACGCGGCCCTCACCGGCCACTTGGTTTTCTCTACACTCCACACGAACGACGCCGCGGGGACCGTCCCCCGGCTTATTGACCTCGGAGTGAAAGTAAATATTATTTCTCCCGCGATGAATATTGCTATCGCACAGCGTTTAACGCGGCAGCTTTGCGGGTTCTGCAAAATAAAAACTGATCCCTCGCCCGAAGAAAAAAAAATAATCGACCGGCATTTAAAAAATGTTCCCGAAGCATACAAAACGGCCGTTCCAAAAACTTTCAATATGTATAAAGCCGTCGGATGCCAGAAATGCAACGAAACCGGCTACAAGGGCCGGATCGGGGTGTTTGAAGGGTTTTTGGTCGATGACGAAATGGAAAGATTAATAATAACCGGTCCTCCGGCCGCGGACATCCAACAAGCCGCCATAAAAAAAGGAATGCTTACAATGTACCAGGACGGAATAATAAAAGTTATCCGCGGGCTGACGTCCTTTGAAGAATTAAATAGAGTGGTGTCTGAAAATTAGAGGCGCAAGCGGCAGATTCCGCCCATTAGCCTCTAGATAATTGCTCTTCCATGGGTAGATAGAGCTTAGATTTTTTTCGAGGAGTGGCCGAGTAATCTCACTGTGAGGCGGGATACAAAGCCGTCCTAAAGCTTAAAAATAAACCAGCTATCCCGGTTTAGGGATAATTATCTAGAGGCTAGCAGGTGGAATTATAATGAAAATAAGGATCTTTCCAGACGCTAGCATTATAGCAAAAAAAAATAGATATGTCAATAGATAAGAAAACAAATAACCTGGACCCGCAAAAAAGAGGCGAGGACGTTTCTTTAGATTTAGCGTTGCGCCCCAAGAATTTTGATGAATATGTGGGCCAGGACAAGGTCAAAAGGAACCTTAAGATTTTAATAGAAGCGGCCAAAAAGCGCAATGAGCCGATAGAACATATACTTTTTCACGGTCCGGCCGGGCTTGGGAAGACTACACTAGCACATCTCGTGGCAAAAGAGATGAATTCGCAGATAAAGATAACTTCTGGTCCCGCGATAAGCAAAGTCGGAGACCTTGTGGCAATAATTCTCCGGCTGGAAGAGGGAGATATACTGTTTATCGACGAAATTCACCGCTTATCGAAGCTTATTGAAGAAATCCTCTATCCAGCAATGGAAAGCCGGGCAATTGATTTTGTAAGTGGCAAGGGGCCGTCCGCGCAAAGCTATCATCTCCCGCTGAAACCATTCACACTTGTTGCGGCAACGACCAGAACCTCTTTGCTTTCGTCACCGCTCCGCTCCCGTTTCTCGGGAGGCTCGTTCAGACTGGATTTTTATATAATAGAAGATATTGAAAAAATAATCAGCAGAAACGCAAAAATACTTTGCGTAGAAACAAAACCTGAAGCAGTAAAAATTATTGCTTCGCGCTCGCGATTTACTCCGAGAATAGCAAATAGATTATTAAAACGCGCGCGCGACTACGCGGAAGTGAAAGGAGAAGGTGTTATCACGGCAAAGCTCGCGGAGGACGCATTAAATCTTTTGGAAATTGACCATTTGGGCTTGGAATCGGTCGACAGACGGATTTTGGAAACAATAATAACAAAATTCAACGGCGGGCCTGTCGGCGCGGGAACGCTCGCCGCCGCAATGATGGAAGAGGTTGAAACTATCGAAGAAGTTTATGAACCATATTTGATGCAGCTCGGTTTCCTCGACCGAACTCCCCGCGGAAGATGCGCCACCTCGCGCGCGTACGAACACTTGGGGTTAACGCCTCCATCTTTTCCCGCGTCAGGCCAAAAAATCAACAAAAACTTATTTAACTGCTAATATAACATTATGACTTTCTCTTTTGCTCTTATCCTCTATTTTCTGTTTTTGGGTGTGTACGGATTTTTTGTTTCGGCTATACTTTGGCATATCAAGGAATACACAATGGCGCAGGATTTTTCTAAATGGATAATAAGGGCGTTCCTTACAATAATCCTTTTTTTGGGCATACTTTCGTTATTTTTATTCTTTACCATTCCGTTCGCATGATACATTTAGGCGAAAATGAAAAAATATTGATGGTATTGCACCGGCACTGGATAGTTGTTGTGGGTAAATTCGTGGCGTCAGTATTTCTCGCCGTACTGCCGATATTGGCGATTCCCCTTATCCTTGCCTCCAGTATTATTATCATTCCCGAGTCCGCGGGGCCGATTATCCTTTTTCTTTCGGTAATTTATCTTATGATTTTAATCTTACTTTTATTTGTTTTTTGGATAGATTATTACCTGGACATGTGGATAATTACTTCAGAAAGAATCATGGATATTGAGCAAACCGGTCTTTTCCACCGGCAAATATCAGAATTTATGCTGGATAAAGTTCAGGATATTACCGTTGAAATACCTGACATGGTCGCTACTTTTCTTAAATACGGAAATCTTGTTATACAGACTGCGGGAGAAAAATCTTTTGAGATCAAACAGATCCATAATGTTTACGAGGCAAAAAATACGATATTGGACGCAGCGAAAATTTTAAGCAATAAAAATAATAATGTCCGGACATAGCAAGTGGGCGCAGATAAAACACAGGAAAGCGGCAACCGACGCGAAAAAGGGGAAAATATTCTCAAAGCTTTCGCGTGCTATAACTATTGCCGCAAAAGAATTTGGAACAGATACAAAAACAAACCACAAACTTTCTGGCGCGATTGAAGAAGCAAGAAAAGTAAATATGCCTTCCGAAAATATTGAACGCGCTGTCGCGAAAGCCTCCTCAAAAGACGGCGCCGAACTAAAAGAAGTTCTCTATGAAGTTTACGGACCCGGCGGTTCGGCCATCATCATTACTGCGGTTACGGACAATTCGAACCGTACAACGAACGAAATAAAACATTTGTTATCCGGACACAGCGCGAAGCTCGGCGAGCATGGCTCAGCAATGTGGGCCTTTGATAAGACCGGCAAAGAATTCAATGCTAAATTCCCCGTTACTCTTTCCGTGGACGATGCTAAAAAATTCGACACTCTTCTCTCCGCGCTTGATGACCAGGAAGACGTTCAGGACGTTTACTCTAATGCAGAAACGCCATAAGCTATACGCCGTAAGCCTTACGCCAAAATTATTGCTTTGAGGCGCGGTACGATTGCTCAACAAGTGTCATTATGTATGACAAATCCTCAGTCTTATCAAAAATTAATTCTGTATTTCCGCCACCGAAGTGGCCAATCTTTGTAACATCTCTTGAAATCTCTTTCGGGTCGTTCAATTTTGATTTGTGAATAATAACATACAGCTTGATTTGAGACTGTTGGAGATGCACATATAAAAACGCTTGCCGTGCTCTATATACAATATATTTTTTCTTGGGCCACTCTTCAATGTCCTCACCAAGAGCCAAAACTTTTTCGCGTAGAGCGGAAAAGAGATTTTTAATATTATCGTTCACGGTAAAGTGGTCTTCTAGGGTATAAACCTTAACTTCACGACTTACGCTTTCAATAGTCTTGTTTTTAGTAATGGTTTTTATTGATTCTTTGGACTCAGGCGAAAGTAGTTGATTATAGAGAATAGTTGCGTTATCAAACGCCTTTACTTCCCAGAGCTCAATTGGTAAATCGCGGAAGTTTATTGCGTTCTGTTGATAGGTGGTAAAAGACTGGGCTAAAAACAAAACTCTGGACTGAGACCAATCAACATCTTCTCTCCTGAGAGCGCCTTTCGTTCTCTCATTATATTCAAGAATAAAATCTGCTTTGTTATTAAGCATGAGGGCGAGATAGGCATAACCCTGATCAATAACACTAAAGCTTCTATCGCGTTTATATTCAATGATTACAAAAGCATCCGTCTCTTTATCGAACGCCAAAGTATCTATTCTAAACTTTTGCAAAGCGAATTCACTTTTTACAAACCGTAAACCAAAAACAGTTTCGAGGTTCTCCTCGGTTATCATTTGAATATCTTTTTCGAGATCAATGTCTTTTTCTTTGATTTGTGATAGTTTCGAGTTACTTATTTGAAAAATTGGCATATATCTATAATCAATGAATGTTCCTTTATTGTCAATAGATTATGCTTACTTTTATTGCTAGAATGTGGACATGGAAAAGTTTCAAGATTTGAATGTTTGGAAGAAGGCGCACGAGTTAGTTCGGCTAACCTATAAACTTACGGAAAATTTTCCGCAAAAAGAAATATTTGGTTTAGTAAGCCAAATGCGCAGAGCCGCAGTTTCCGTGGCGGCAAACATTGCTGAGGGAAGTAAACGAACTTCAAATAAAGACAGAGTACATTTTCATACGATGTCGGCCGGTTCTCTGGAAGAATTGAAATATTTTTTTATATTGAGTTGCGACTTAAAATTTATTTCTGAGGCGGAGCGTGAGTCGGCGTTAGAAATTGCGCGGCACACAGGCGCAATGCTTTATAAATTATCCGAAACTCTAAAAGCGTAAGGCTTATGGCGTACAGCGTACAGCGCATCTTAGGCATCGATCCCGGCATTGAAAGGCTCGGGTGGGGTTTAATCGAAAAAAACGGGGGGAAATATTTAAGAATTGATTCCGGAGTAAAAAAAACATTAAAAACAAAAAAAGAAAGCGAGAGACTTTGGGAGATACATCAATTTTTGGATGAGCTCATCCAAAAAACAAAACCGCGGGTGTTGGGAACCGAAAAATTATTCTTTGCCAAGAACGTAAAAACCGCGCTTGTAATAGGTGAGGTTCGCGGTGTAATATTGGCCGTGGCACAGAAGCACGGACTAACGATAAGAGAGTTCTCGCCACTCGAGGTAAAATCAGCCATCTGTGGATATGGGCATGCCACGAAAAAAAATGTCGCCGAAATGCTTAAATTATCCATAATTATGCCCAAAAATAGGCTTTTGGACGACGAAACAGATGCCCTAGCACTGGGGCTTTGTGCGGCATTTATCCGGACTTTTCCATAACTTATCCACATGCCCCATTTGCCTCATTCCGTATAATTTTTATACTTGGAGGAACAAGCTTACGAGTTAATTTAAAAGGCCGAAAAATATGGCAAAATTAGACAATAAGAAGGCTTCAGACGACAATCTGGACGATGACGTAGAACCTGCGGCAGACGTGTTAGACGGCGACTTGGAAGACGAAGATGAAGAAGAAAATCTGGATACATGGGAGCTTGAAGAAGACTTGGAATGAAATCTTTAGATTTCATTTAACTTCTATTTTGATAAATTTGTGTTTACCGATTCTGGCCGTTCCGGATTTTTCTATTCTTTTGGTTTGGCTAGAAATTTTTATTCCATCCATCTCGACTGCACCGTCATATAATAATCTTTTTGCTTCCGTGCGTGACAGGACAAATTGTTCATCAACAAGAAAATCAACCCAGCTTTCGCCGACTTGAAGCTTATAAGTTTTTAAATCATCCGGCGTTTCCTTCCTAGAAAAGATTTTTTCGAAATTTTCCTTTGCTTTCTCGGCCGCGACAGACCCGTCATAAATTTTAATTATTTCCATGGCTAATCTTTTTTTTGCCGCGAACGGTTTTTCTTTTTTAATTTCTTCTGTTTCCTCTTTAGATAAATTTGTATGCACTAAAAAATAATCTCCGATAAGGCCGTCCGGCAGCGTCATTATTTTCCCAAACTTATTTTCCGGCGAATCGGCTATGCCAACAAAGTTATTTAGTGACTTTGACATTTTTTCCTTTCCATCGAGTCCGGGGGTTATTGCCGTAGTTATGATAGATTGCGGTTCTTGTTTGAAAATTTGCTGGTAGTGCCTTCCGACCATTTCATTAAATAATTGGTCTGTGCCTATAATTGTTAAGTCTGATTTCAACATAACCGAATCGTAGCCCTGCAAAATCGGATACATTGTTTCGTGCTCATAAATTTCTTCGTTGTTTTTTATTCTTTTTTGAAACATATCGCGCTCAATAAGTCTGGCGTGGGTAATCTTTCTTAAAAGTCCGAGGAACTCGTTTAGTTTCATTTTTTTATACCACTCGGAATTCCTCCTGACCTCCAGTACTTTTGGGTTGTTGATAAGTATTTTGGTAGCTTGTTTAAGATATGTTTTTAGGTTATTTTCTATCTCTTTTGGTGATAGTTCCGGCCTGGTTTTAGACTTACCGGTTGGGTCGCCTATTTGGGTAGTAAAGTCGCCTATTAAAAAAACTACTTTGTGCCCCATTTCCTGGAATTCGCGCATTTTGCGGTAGTTTACCGCGTGTCCAAGGTGTAGAGACGCGCTCGTAACATCAACGCCGTGTTTTATGCGTAATTGTTTGCCGGAACGCAGTTTTTTTAATAATTCTTCTTTAGTAACAATTTGTTCAATGTTTCTGCTGAAAATGTTATTTATTTTATCTTCATTAATCTTCATTAAACATACTCTAACACAGATTGAATAAAATGGAAAAATCTTTTATAATAGCCGTTATGGCGTTATTTAGGAAAAAGAAAAAAACTATTTTGTGGAAATTAGCCATATGGGCTTTTTCTGCCGGTTTTGTTTTTTTGGTAATCATCGTCATTCTTACTTCAATGATCAAACTTCCAGATATCGCTAATTTTGAAGAAAACCGCGTAGCACAATCAACTAAAATATATGACCGGACCGGGAAGGTGCTTTTATATGACGTACACGGAGAAGAAAAAAGAACCGTTATCCTTTTTGAAGAAATACCGCAAAACATAAAAACTGCCACGATTGCCATTGAAGATGATTCTTTTTATTCGCACTTTGGTTTCAGGCCGCTTTCTTTTATCCGCGCGATGATTACGAATATTTTACATGGCGGTTTTGAGCAGGGCGGTTCCACCATAACACAGCAGGCAGTAAAAAATACTTTGCTCACAAAAGAAAAAACTATAATTAGAAAATTCAAGGAAATAATCATAGCGTTGAGACTTGAAAGGAAATATTCAAAGAATGAAATTTTAAATCTTTATTTAAACCAGATACCTTACGGTGGCGGAGCTTACGGAGTAGAAGCGGCGTCGGAAACATTTTTTAGTAAACATGCAAAAGATCTGACTCTGCTGGAAGCAGTATATCTTGCATCTTTACCGAACGCACCAAGTTATTACTCTCCTTACGGAAAGCACGTTAAAGAGCTTGATCAACGCGCGGTTTTTGCTTTGGATAAAATGAGAGATTTAGGATATATAACCAAAGAAGAATACGATTCGGTTCTTAAAGAAAAAATTAAATTTTCTCCTGCGCGTACTAAAGGTATAATAGCTCCTCATTTTGTTATAGAGGTGCGTGACGAGCTAAATAAAAGATTCGGTGAGGACGTTGTTGAAAAAGAAGGTTTTAAGGTAACAACTACTTTGGATGCGCCTCTCCAACAGAAGGCCGATGAGGTCGTCCAAAACCACTCTTTAGAGATAGAAAAAAGCTTTAATGCTACCAATGAGGCTGTTATAGCTATAGACCCCAAATCCGGCGATATATTAGCAATGGTGGGCTCCAGGGACTACTTCAACAAAGACCGCGAGGGTAATTTTAATATTACGACCGCTTTACGCCAGCCCGGATCATCTTTTAAACCATTTGTTTATGCGACTGCGTTTAAAAAGGGTTTTTCTCCAGAAACAACACTATTTGATTTACCTACGGAATTCAACGCGTCGTGCAACCCTGACGGGTCGGCTCCTCCGGGAATTGAACAGAACCATTGTTATCATCCTCAAAATTATGATGAAAAATTCCGCGGCCCGATATCATTAAGAGAATCTCTGGCACAATCATTGAATGTGCCTTCTGTAAAAACACTTTATCTTGCGGGAATAAACGATTCTCTTTCCACTGCGCGCGACTTTGGAATTACCTCACTGAATGATCCATCGAGGTATGGTCTGACGCTTGTACTTGGGGGTGGGGAGGTTTCTATTCTTGAACTGGCAAACGCGTACGGAGTATTCGCGAATGACGCAGTTTTTAATAAATACAGATATATTTTAAAAATAGAAAGTTCTTCCGGAGAAGTATTATATCAACCGGAAAACTCTCCGGCTGAAGTAATTGATAAAAATATCGCTCGGGCGATAAATGATATTTTATCCGACAATAAAGCAAGAACTCCTGCTTTCGGTTCTGACTCTGCATTATATTTTCCCGGAAGAAAAGTTGCCGCAAAAACAGGAACGACAAACGATTACAGGGACGCGTGGGTTTTGGGATATACTCCTGATATCGTAATAGGAGCTTGGGCCGGAAACAATAACAATACTCCGATGGAAAAAAAAGTTGCCGGGTTTATTGTTGCTCCGTGGTGGCATGAAATAATGGAATATGCTCTGACGAACATGCAAACTAGCGGGGATTTTATTCCTCCTGGCCCGTTTCCTGATGATAAGCCTTATATGCGCGGGGAGTGGCGCGGGGGAACGGAATATATTGTTGATAAAATTTCTGGAAAATTAGCGACGGAAAATACTCCGAAATCAGAGCAGGAGAAAAAAGTGGTAAAAGAAATTCATTCTATACTTTACTGGATAAACAGACAAAGTCCTTTATTTCAAAACTGGGAGATTCCTATAAGGAAATGGTCTGAGGCGAACGGATATTTTGATGAAAACCAAAGCGTAATACCTACCGAATATGATAATATCCACTCTCCTGATAATTTTCCTAAAGTTAATTCTATTGGCATAACACCTGCTAAATCAGCGTACAGTAGGAGTGAAAAGATTATGGTAAACCCTGTTATTGAGAGTAAATTTCCTGTTGTTGAAGTAGATTATTACCTGGATGGAGAATTTATCAATTCAATAAAAAAATCTCCTTTTGATATGGTTATAAACTTGAATATTCCTGATGATAAATCGGAATTTGAAATAAAAATTAAACTCTATGATTCTATAGGAAATTCTGTTGAAAAATCTGTGGTTTTTGGGATAGAATAAATTACCCCCCCTTCATCGGCATCACTAGATATATATATGAACTATCTCCCTTTCCGTGTATTAAAAGCGGAGACTCGGAATTATTCAGATCAAAAACAACGTATTCCTGGTTAATTTGTGCTACTCCGTCCAAAATATATCTCCAGTTAAATTTAACTATTTCGTCGCCTCCGGCTATTGTTGTTTTTATTTCAGAAGAATGTTCGCCGATATCGGGGTTTGAGGTTTGAAAAGAAATTGATTTTTTTTCCGAACTAAAACCGATATTCAGATCGTTTAGTTTTCCGGTAAAAATACTTGCTATTTTTAAATTTGAAACAATATCTGTTTTTTCCGCTATCGCCGATATTTTAAATTCTTTCGGAAGGATTTGCTCATAATCAGGAAAATTACCCTCGGTCAGCCTGGAAATAAACCGGATATTGTTATTATGAAGAACTATTTGGTTTTTATTAAACCCGAACTTAATATCGTCATTTTCAATGATTTTTAGTATTTCCTGTATAGACCGCTGAGGTATTAGGAAAGATACCATTTTTTCAACGCTGATGTTTTTTGAAACTATTGTTTTCTCCGCCAACCTGAATGAATCAGTAGCTGCAAGTTTTACGGTATTTTTGAAAACTTTAAACAAAACTGATGAAAGTTCAGGTTTGATATCCGAAGTACTTACCGCAACGGCCACGCCTGATATGGCGGCTTTTAATTCATGGGCCGGTAAACTAAACGTTTCAACCGACTCAATTTTTGGAAATAGCGGAAAATCTTCACTTGAAAAACCGCGGATGGTTGTTTGGGCGGTTTTTGTTTTAATAAATAAATTATTTTTCTTACTCTCCAAAATAACTTGTTCGTCTTTTAGGTTGGATAAAAACAAACTTAATGTTTTTGCCAAAACCGCGACACTGCCTCCATCCTCCGCTTTTCCCGGAACATTTATCTCCACAGCTGTTTCTAAGTTCGTAGCTTTAATCTTTATCTTACCGCCGTCGGCGTCTATAAAAACCGAACTCAAGATCGGAAGAGTCTGATTTTTTGAGGTATTTCTTTCAGCAATCTGGACCGCGTCTCTTAGATTTTGTATTAGACAATTAATTTTCATTTTATTTAAGAAATTATTATAATTATAACTGTGGATATGTGGATTCTAAAAAACACTTTTTAAATTAAGATAATTTTTATCTGTAACAAAATTTAACCTGTGAATAAAAACGGAATAAATATTTTTTAAAAAATATATCACAGGTTATTTTTTATTTTGATATTTTTCTCTAATCGCTTTTATTTCTTCTTCCAGACCAGAATCTCTTTTTATATCCGCGGAAATTTTTTCGTAAGCGTGGATTGCTGTTGTGTGGTCCATTCCGCCGAATTTTTGACCTATGAAAGGATAAGAACCCTTCAAATCTTCCCTGATCAAATACATGGCGATTTGCCTTGGTTTAACTATCTCTGTTTTTCTGGTTCTTTCAAATATAGATCTTTCAGGAATATCGTAAAATTCGGCAATAGTCCTTATTATTTGAGTTGGGGTAATGGTCGATTTTGGTTTAGTATTCTTGTTTAAAATAAGCTTTATTTCATCTAACGAAAGGGTTTTGTTCTGATATTTTGTCTGGATTTGGATGGTATTTAATGCTCCTTCAAGTTCCCTGATGTTTTTTTGTACTATTGACGCTATTAATTCTAAAGAAGGCTCCGAAAGGTCTATTTTTCTTTCCGCCGCCTTAGATTTTAATATAGCCAGTCTTGTCTCATATTCCGGTTCGGAAATATCAATAATTACACCAGCCTCAAGCCTTGATCTTAGGCGTTCTTCGATATCGGGTATCGATTTTGGGGGACGATCTGAAGAAAAAACAACCTGTTTGCCGGCGTCAAACAAAGTATTAAAAGTATAGAAAAATTCCTCTTGTGTTTTTGTTTTTCCGGCAAAGAACTGTACATCATCAACAATCAAAAGGTCATATTCGCGGTATTTTTCCTTAAAATTTTGGACTGTGTTATTTTGAAGCGAAGAAACAAGCTCATTACTGAATTTTTCGGAGGTTATGTAATTAACCTTTCTATTTTTGTTTTCTTTAATAATACTATTGCCTACGGCCTGCAGAAGATGGGTTTTGCCAAGTCCCACCCCGCCATAAAGGAATAATGGGTTGTAAACCCTTCCGAGATTTTTTGTGATGGCAAGCGCCGCCGCATGAGCCAATTCATTAAAAGAACCCACAATAAAGGATTCAAACGTGTATTTAGGGTTCAAATTAGTCCGCGGGTCGACGGAAAACTCTTTAAACTCCATTTGTTCCTCGGCCCGCATAACAAAATCTTTTTTAGATTTGTTCTTTTGGGCGACCTGCTGGTTGTCATCGGAGACCCTGCCGGGGAGTGATACTATATTGTAGTTTACTGCCCTGACCTCCGGTATCAGATTTCTGACTGATTTTAATATAAACTTATGATATTTATTTTCGAGCCATTCTTTGGAAAAACCATTTGGAACCCCGACAGTAACATTCCCGTCTTTGTGCTCTATTATATGAGTATCTTTGAACCAAGTGACGAAATTTGCGCGAGAAACAGAAAGTTCTATTTCAGAGAGCGCCCGTGTCCATAATTCTTGGTTATTCATCGGCTGGGTTTCTGTTTTTTTGTTTAATAAAAATTATATTCTAACTATAAAACAAATTTATCATCTATGTTTGTTTAGTATGTTAATAGATTGTGGATGGGTTGTGAATATTGCAAAAATCCTGAATAATTGTAGAATTCTATTATATCTATGTCGTTCACTTACCACCCAAAAAAGAAAAAACGCGCCAGGACCCACGGTTTTTTACAGAGAATGAGCAGTAAAACCGGCAGAAACGTGCTAAAAAGGCGGAGAAACAAGGGTAGAAAGAGGCTTGCTGTTAAACATGCTTAAAAAAAGTCTCCGGCTCAACAGGAAGGATTTGGAGGGTTTTTTCAAGAAAAGAGCGAGATTTGTCTCGGGTAGCATTGTTTCAGCGCGGTTTACCGAAAACAACCTTAAATATAGCCGGTTTGCGTTTGTTGTTTCGTTTGAGAATAAGCAAAAGCGGAAGGGCAGGGCGGTATTACGGAATTTATTGAGGCGAAGGATGTCGGAGATAGCGGGTTCTCTGATAAAAAGCATTAAACCGGGACAAGACATAGTATTTTTTATTAAACTTAAAAATCAAAAAGCTCCCGCGTATGCGGATCTAAAAAAAGATATTCTATATGTCTTATCTAAGTCTCATATATCACGAAGTATTTTATAGACCGCTTCTTAACGGCCTTTTATTTTTAACGGATATTCTGCCAGGCAACGACCTTGGTTTTTCGGTTATACTGCTGACTCTTATGCTCAGAGTGTTGATGTTCCCGCTCACCCACAAAATGTTGCATACACAAAACACAATGAAGAGTATTGAGCCGGAAATCAAAAAAATATACAGCGAAACGGCGAACAACAAAGAAGAACAAAGCAAGAGAATAATGGAATTGTATAAAAAACACGGAATAAACCCATTTTCAGGGTTTTTAACTTTACTTATCCAGTTTCCCTTGCTTTTTGCCATGTACAGCGTATTTTGGGCCGGTCTGCCGTTCAACCCGGCTGAGGTTTACGGGTTTTTGGCAATTCCCGCGCACATCAACACTTACTTTTTAGGATTCATTAATTTAACCCTGCCGAACATCGGATTTGCGGGTTTATCGGCCGTTTCTCAGTTTTGGCAGATAAAGCTTGCTACACCCCCGAAAAATGCCTCTGTGGGCAAGCCGGACACACAATCAATGATGCAGAAACAGATGCTTTATGTCTTTCCGGTTATTATCTTTGTTATCGGTTTCAAACTTCCGGCCGCAGTCGCGCTTTATTGGACAACCATGAACCTTTTTGCTATAGTTCACGAAGCGATCGTCAGAAAAAAAACAGGAATCAAACCTGGTTTCGTACCGACAAGCATCGGTAGTGGATAATTTTTGCGATTTGCCTATTAAATGGAAGAACAAAACAAACAACAAATTGATTTTATAGAAGACTCAATTAAAGGGATTTTAGATAGGTTGGGCGTGCGTTATGAATTGGTGTTTCAGGAGGGCGGCGACGGCGCATGGTTTCTGATAAATACCGACGAAGCACCGTTGCTTATCGGCGAAGGCGGGCAAAACCTCTCGGCGCTTAACTATCTGGTAAAAAAAATAACTGAAAAAAAATTTCCCGGAGGCTACCCGGGTTTTTCGCTGGACATAAACGACTACCAAAAAAAGAAAATAGATGAAATTAAAGAACTCGCGCGCATGCATGCTCAGCGCGTCCGTTATTTCAAAAAAGAAGCTGAAATGCGTCCGATGAACGCCTACGAAAGAAGGATAGTCCACGCATCTTTGCAGGAATACCCAGATATTACGACTGAAAGCCGCGGCGAAGGCCCCGAGCGGAGGGTTGTTATAAAACCACTGAATTTAGTTTAATTACTTCAGCTTCAAACTCCACAAAAAACCGGTGTTTTTGTCCTGGAACAAAAGATAAGAATCGTTGGCGAGGAGGACCGGGTGGGTAATATCCAGAGGGGTTGGAACGAAAACATGCGCTGAGCCGGAGTCGATGTTCAGCACCGCAAAATTATCTTCAAACGACACGGCACCCTGCCACCACGCATCAGGATATTTTGCCGCCGAAATAGATTTCGGCGCGCCACAATACGCATAATTTTTTATCGTCTTTAAAAAAGCACATTTCTCAGCTATGGTTTGCACGCTAAATTCTTTTACAGCAGATGTTTTGATTTCTATAAATTTTAACGGCTCGATCTGCCCCCCGCCGTTCACGGTTGAAATAAGAACGCCTGAGCCGTCTGTATTCCAGACCGCGTCCAACCCAAGCCCCTCGGCTACTTTAGTTAGGTTTCCGCCGGAGATGCTGACAGAATATAAATATCCTATTGTCGCGTAAGATGATTTTGTCTTTATCGCAAGGAAAGCAGGTGCGGGCCAGGAAAGCTCAAGATCGGGAATATTATTGTCCATTACTTTTTTTTGATTTTTAAAATCAGCAGCAGCCGTAAAAATATTTCTTGTGGTTCCCAAATCGTTGATAAATGCCATGGATTTGCCGTCAGGAGAGAAAGCAACATCGTTCAAAGTGTCCGGCAAAATGTTTGTTTTCGGGGTTGATGTTGATTTATAATCTATCCAGAGTTTTCTGACATTTCCGCCAACATTGTAGAAAATAACCGCTTTTGTCGCATCCGGCGACCAGACGACTTTTATTACCTGCGGAATAGTGTAATTTGAAATTTTTGATTCAGAGGACGAGCCGTCGGCTTTTCTCTCAAAAAGATGACCAAGACTCTCGGGAATATTCTTGTGATATTTAACGCCTCCCGCTGACGTCGGAACAAGCGAAGATATTTCTTCTTCGGTTAAACGGATAAGCGTGCCGATAGGAAGATTTTTAATCTGGTCTGTGCCAAGCGGCGCCTCAACAACGGTTTCAATATTTCCGGCACCGGGCGCTTGCGGGGTCGGCGTCGGAGTTTCGTCGTTGCCCGGTTTATCTGAAGATGATGGGAAAAAGGTATCAAGGAACCCTCCACCCCCGCCATCAGTTCCCGACGGAGTTCTCAAAAAATAAAACGCCCCGCCGGCAATAATTACCAGGACAACTGCCCCTATTGCTATATTTTTAATTGTAAAATAATTTTGCATATTTATTTTTGTTTGTCCAAAAATGTAAGAACGAAATTTCCATATTCGGCATATTGTTCAATTGCCTCATCAACTGTTTCATAAACTTTCTTTTGGTCTAGATCGTCATATTCATGGATGATACGATTTCTCAAACTGGCGCTATCTGCTATTTTTTCTACAAAAATTTTTGGCAACACATCTAGTTTAGAAAGTATCAAAAAAGTTTCGCGGTGTTTAGACGGCGGTTCAATGTTTTTATCTGCCAGCTCGGCGATAATATGGCGATTAATATCTATAGCGCGGCCTATAATTTTGGCCAGCGTCCACTCAAGGGCGCGCCATTTTAATGTATCTTTGGCCACTTCGTCAAAACTCATGCCGCGATAATTTTCCAAGAATTTCAAGTCTTCCTGGATCCATTTTATTTTCCTTCTTAAAAAGATCGGATTAAGCATACGCCCTGTGAAGTAATTTATTTTGTTTTTTAACCAGCAATTCTTCTAAATCAAAAAGGTCCTTGGATAATTCAAAGTCGCGCCTTGCATAAGCTTTAAATTCTTCATAGTCCGCATTGTTTCCGCATAACAACACTCCGTCGCGTACAACTAAATATCTAAAAAGAGCATCTGTTTTGTTTAATTCTTTTAAATCCAGCTCCCTTATTTCGTTATCTCCAAAAATATTTGCCAGATCCCCGTGCAATTCTAATTGTTTATGAAATGGTATTTCTTTTATACCTAAAACCGCAATATCCAAATCGCTTCCTTTGTGTTCTTTCCCCGTCGCGTAAGATCCGTGCGCAACAACAAACTTCAAGCTATATTTTTCAGCTACAACTTTTAATCGGGTTTTTTGTTCTTCGGTTAAATTTAACATTGTTTTATTTTAACACGTTATTCTTATTTTTGCAATTGCAACTACCCCCCCATCGCTATATTTTTAATTGTAAAATAATTTTGCATGTTATTTATTGGGTAACACAACTTGCCGTAGCATTTGGACACGCGCGCAGTAAATTCGGAGCGACCTGGCAGGATGCTTGACTACAGGAAGATTGTTCGGTTTTTATATCATTTGCTGTACAGCTTGGTGGGTTGCCTTTACTTACTGTAATCACACAAAAGGTTTTTTTGCCGGGCGGCGGAGTGGCCACCCTACATGTTGATGTGTCTGTACACGGCGCTCCTGTGCCTGTTACGGAACATTGGCCTGTCACGGTACAGCGGGCCTGTGATGGAAGTATTATCGGATCAGTATTGGATTGGTTCGTACTAGCCATACAACTTGCTTGTGTTCCTGTGCTTTGAGTCGCATTTACACATTGTTGCTGACATTGAGCCATCAGCTGATCTATTGTTTTACTGCTATCGCCAAATGTCACGGTGCCACGTCTATCGATGGATGGGTTATAAGTAAAACATGTGACCGTCCCTCCGGGACGAGTTGATAATTGTATTTGCTGTTCGTTTGGTGTCCAAGGTCCGTTATCCGAACCGGAATCCTGGCTACTGTTTGACCCCGCTACATTCAAAGTATCTATCTGCGGGATTTTTAGGTTGACTAGGTCGGGGTTGATGGTGTTCAAAATAATATAAGAAAGCAAGGCGATAAAAAGGCCGAGGAGTGCCATTTGTATCCTGTCTTTGCCCGCTTCCTTGGCGAGAATCGATTCGGAGAGAGCATATTCCATTCCTCCTATAACTATCTGAACCACCGCAAGAACAGCGGCAAGCATTATGATAAAAGGAACAATTTGATTGGTATAATCAACGATATTGTTGGATTGCTGGATGTTTTGGATCGGCTGTAAAAGATTGTAGGGCGCAGCGTTCACATGGGTGAAAAAAACCACAGAAAGTGCCAATATCGCCGTAAATAATATTATTTTCTTTTTCATTCTGTTACGGTTATCGTTAATTCCGCCGCCGCCCTTTGGTAGATAGTCTTTGTGTCTTCAATGGAAAAACCGAAGTTCGTTGAAGATATGGAATTTTCCGACGCCGTTAGTTCAAGAATTTTCGGATTTTCGCCGGTAGTTTCGATAACAGCGCCGTTGGTGCTCCATGAAACGGCCGCACGGGCAAGCGACGCGAGGCCGAAGAAATACGGCTCTGCCAAAAGAGACATAGCGTTTCCGGCCCGGAGAGAGAAGGATGAGCTGGCCAGATTTTTTCTTCCGGTAAGTTTGTTTATCTCGTAAAAAAGCACCTGCGGACTAACCGGCCTTACCTTTATACTTTTTTCAACCGACACGGAGTTGGAGGCCGAGCTCGCTCTTAGAATAACTTCATAAGAGGCGTTGGCGGCATCCATCGTGCTAAATGTAAATTTATTTTTTCCTTCCCCTGACTGAGCTGATGATTTGTTGCCGTCTTGGAACCATTCATATATCAAATTCTTCGGCGCTATCCGCGCGCCGCCCGAAAACAAATGAGGCATTGCGTATATTTCAACCGCGGAACCGGGGGACGCAAATGGAGATCCGCGGTAAAAAAGCGGAGTATAGGTTAGAGGGTTTACAACCAGGTCAATATCAGCGACATTAACGACGACTTGTGCTTTAAAACTTGAACCATCATTCATTGTCGCAATTGCCTTAATGGCCATTTGCGAGCCCAATTTTGAGGCGGTAAAAATTTGTTCGGAAAGGCCTTTTCCGGAAGAAACTATTTTGCCGTTCAAAAGCCACTGAAAATTTGCGCGCACCTGATCAAAAGAGAACGATTTTGCTTTAACTGTAAAACTTTCTCCGGCCGAAGGATATTGTGGAGAAACGCTTAAAGAAAGATCAGTTGCGTCCGATCCTATCGCGCCAGCCGAGAGAGCTGTAAGTAAAGAGGCGGCAATTATTAAATTTTTATAAAAATACTTCATGCTTTTGCCGGTTTTGTTAACGCTGATGCGGTTTTAAGGGTTTTTCCTATAACCTTAGCTTGGGCCGCATATTCAAACATAATTGTAAGTATTGCGAATGCGGCCCACGCAGGAAACATATTTACTAATGGTATCAGCTCAATACCCATAGCTGTTCCTAAAGAAAGCATTATTTTCATTCCTTTTGCGTCTGACATTGATATCCCTAAAATTTTCAACCAGATGTAATATGTAAGCCACGCAAAGAAGCTCACAATCCAGTTTAACACGAGTCCAATGACCAATAAACCCAACAAAAATTGCGTTCCGTCAATAAGCAGGGCTATGATTACCATAAATATTGCCATCATCGGGCTTATCCGCGGACCGTCTTTTTTCTTTTCTTTTGCCATAATTATTATTGCGGAGCAGTAATTCCCTGCGCAAAGTCAGACTTTGCCTTTTTAATGGCCAATAATTGCGCTGGGTCGGAGGTTATCAGCTGGTCTTCGGTGTATGATGCAAGGATCTTTATCGCAACGTGTTTTAGGCCGGCAAAGAAAATTCCCTCGCCCACATCGGATTCCAAAAGCAGGAATTTTTCTTCGTCGGTAAGATTGAAGGTTTCTTTTAATATCTCGATGGCGGCCGGCGCCTGCCGCAACAGTATCTGGATAGATGAGTTTGTGATAAGCGGTTTTCCGTAGGGTGAGTTCAAAAAGTCCCCGACGTCCTGTGTGATGGTTGCCACCCCTAGATAATATTTTCTCGCGCGTTTTGCGATCCCCAAAAGGAACGACGCTCCGTCTTCATTTTTCATTATCCACCAGGCCTCATCCACCACGAGCAGTCGTTTTTTTAGCGTCGCGCGCACAGCACTCCAAATGTAGTTGATTATAATATACATGGCGACAGGCCGGAGCTCGTCTTCCATATCTCTTACGGAGAAAACGATGAATTTTTGGTTGATGTCGACATTTGTCGGTTGGTTAATAAAGCCTGACCATGTGCCCTGGGTAAATTTACGGAGCCGCTGCGCGATACCTTCGCCTCCTTCCATATTTGCAACCACAAGTTCAAGGTCGGACATAACGGGCGGAATTGCCTTTGAAAAGTCGGATTCGGCGGTAATATCGCGCGCGGCATAGGTTTCGGTAATAGCGTGGTCGATCACCGCATCTTCTTCAGGGGTTAATCCGCCGAGCATTATCCGAAAAAGTCCGACGAGATTGATGATGTGGCTGCGCAGAACATCCGCCGGAGATTCGTCTTCTCTCGGTATCGGGAGATCAAAAGGATTTATATGGTGCTTTGAGGTAAGCGAAATGTTAAAATATCTTCCGCCGGTGGCTTCCGCCAGATATTCATATTCTCTTTCGGGGTCCAGCACTATTACGTCCGTATCGAACATTATAGAGCGCAAAATTTCCAGTTTTGCGGTATAAGATTTTCCTGCTCCGGCTTTGGCGAAGATTACCGAGTTATAGTTTTCCATGCTGAAGCGGTCAAACAGCACCAAAGAATTATTGTGGGCGTTGATGCCATAAAGTATTCCCCTGTTTGAGGTTAAATCAAAAGATACGAAAGGAAAAATTGAAGAAACGGGTGAAGAATTGAGATAATTATGTATCTTTAACATGTCCGTTGCCGTGGGGAAAACGGAGTCCAACCCCTCTTTTTGCTGGAAAAGCGCCGGCTTAACATAAACCAGCCTGGACTCAAGCATTGATTTTATTTCCGATTCAATTTTGTCCAATTCTTCGGCGGTATTTCCGTAGATTGTCATATATAGCCCGAAGCTGAAAAGTCTTTCCTGCGCTTGCTGGAGCTTGTCGCGGAGATCCTCCAAGTCCTGATACGCGGTGTCCAAAACCGGATCCCTTACCAAACCCTTTTCCTGTCTGATGTTTATCTGGGACTGCACCTCGGCTACTTTTCTCTGAAGTTTCCTTAAAATTACCGCCGAGTCCACAGGATGTACGAACATAGCAATATCAAAAACCTTATCCATGTTGATGATTGGCGAAAACCAGTTAGTGGTCAGCATTCTCGGGAAAGAAAAAACAAAAAGCGTACGTGCCAACTTTTCTCCCAAACGGACATGATTCGCCGAGACCTCAAGCGCGGAGGGCGCTATGACGTCTTTCAGCTCAAGTACCGCCGAGCGGTAAATTTCATCCGGAAAAACCGGCGTAATATTTGTATCTTTATCTTTATTTCCAAAAAAAGCCATAACTATGATGCTAATATGCTAATTTAATGCTAATAATGCTAATTGCTAATAATTTAAATTCATTCGCGATTCGTTGATTGGCATGAGATTTGTAGATTGGCATCATAGGGTTGTTCCTATCGGCGGCGGTTTGCCTTTTTCCAGCTCGCCCGGGTTATATAGTCCGTAAAAAAGTTCTATTAATTCCTCGGTATTTAACGGAACACAGCGCACTCCTGTCCGCACCAGTCCCTGGATTACCGTATCAATCCTCTGCCACAGCTGGTTTTTGTATTCTTCGAATTTTTCCGGTCCCATGGCTTCTTTTCCGGACGAACCCTTTTTTATGGTGCCGAAAAATCCCGTAACATTTTTTAACATCCCGCCGATGCCTTCCTCGGAACTCGTGGCTTCAAAGAACGGCGGGGTAAAAGGCACTACGACATAGAAACTTTTGGTAACAATATTTGCCGCCCGCACGAATGTACGCACGAATTCAATATATTCGGCGGTCTGAATCTTTAAAAGGTCATTTACCTGTTTTTTTTCCGCTTCCTGCAGGGTTTCAAGATACGGCTCAATGTTCAATTTTCTTGAGCTCATAAAAAATTGGAGAGAAAAATCCAAGGAATTTAAAAAATTCTGGAATTGTAAAATAATAGCCGTCTGCTCATCCGCGCTTTTTAGCGCGAAGTTGAGGGAGGATGCCATGACAACAGCGCGCATTGAACGGTCTTTTAAAATAAGGATGCCGTCCCTTATTTCTTCTATCTGCAATATATCCTGCGATGGTTGTGATGTTACCGCCATAACTATGATGCTAATATGCTAATTTAATGCTAATAATGCTAATAATGCTAATTGCTAATAATTTAAATTCATTCGCGATTCGTTGATTGGCATGAGATTTGTAGATTGGCATCATCGCTTTATATTCAAATTCTTTTGTACATCAAGCGACCAGGAAAGATCCTGGAGTTTATTTTGCGTAAGTTTTGTTCCCGAGAGTTCGATCTGCGTGCTCAAGATCTCTTTTTCTGATTTTACCGCCCGCGGGACTTTTTTCCAAAGGAAAAGGCGGTTGGAAGACGCATAAGAAACCATATTGCCCACAATCCTGATAAAAGGAACGCCATTTAGCTTCAAAAAAGCGAGCGCCGCAAAAAAGGAACCGATCGGAATTCCGATGACAATAACCAGCCAGGTTTTGAAGAAAACATACATGATGAATATTATTGAGCCCCCCGCGGCAACATAAAAAAATTGCTTCGCGGTCAGTGGCCCGAATATCTTGTCTTCTACATCTATAAATTGCGGTACTTGGTGCTGCATAGAGTACTAATTACTAATTTTTACTAATCTACTAATGATTTCAGTTTTATTCGTATATTCGTACATATTCGTTATTAGTATTCCGGAGGTTCTCTATAAGGGTCGTTTGTGTCTTTGGTTGTAATCTTTCCTCCTAAAGCTTTTTCAACGGCGGATTTTATTTCGTCCGGGGATAAATTTGTCTCCGGGATCGCGGGCGAGCGAGCGCTTTCCGCATTGCTAGCGCTTAACCCTCTCTGCGGGGGCTCCGACGCGCGTACGCCCTGCGAAAAGCGCTCGCTCGTACCAGAATCCGCAGGCGGGGTGGTAATCGGCGGCACGGTGCTTTCTTTTATTGGTGTTTCAACCGGCAAATTTATCGGAACATTCTCAATTTTTGCCTTCAGCTTAATTATACTCTCACCCGAATCTATTTTGTCCAAAAGCTCGTCGATTGGGACGATTTTTTTTGCAAATATCTGAGAAGACGGCCTTACCTCGCCCGGATTTGGTTCAATGGGGGCTTTTGGGATTTCCGCGGCTGGAGCGGGCATCTGCGGAGCGGGTTTTTTAACTTCCACTTTTTCTCCCTCCGGTAAGCCGTGTACTTTTCTCAACGACGCTCTTACCTGCTGGAAAACTTTCTGGTTGATATCCTCCGCAATCGCCTTCGCTTTTTCTTTGTCTACCCCTAATTTTTCAGAAAGATTTTTTATAAAATCAGATGTCGGAACTACACCAAGCATGATTAGAGTGGTCTCGTCTCCCAATATGCCTGTTTTGTCGAGCATTAGGCCGTGGGTTTTGCCTATATCAATAATATTTTGCGAAACGTCATCAGAAAAAAATGCATCCTGCAAATCTTGCGGTAAACTTTTTAATTTTTTTGTTAATTCTTCGTGTGATAGATTCATTTGATTATAAATTTAATGCTGATTTAGCTGCGTTCGGCTTGCCTCTTAGCCAGGTAGCCATACTGGTGTTTTTATGAACATTCTCGTATTCATAGGCAAGTTTTTTAAGATCTTTTCCGATGTGCGGTTGGTTCGCAATGGCTTTAATTTCCGCGAGCACATCTGTCGCCAGCTTGCCCCCACGGTCAACAACTTGCTGAACTTGCTTGCTCCGCATATTTTGTGCAATCTCTTTTGCCAAACCCGGATTTGCGGCGACATGGCTGTCCGGAATTTTTGTAAGATCTGCGGTAACGATGACTTGTGATGTAGTTTTTCCGATTTTTGATGCGTAGCTCGGCAGTATGGAGATGACATCGGGTGCTTTTGTCGGGGCTCGCCTCATAATGTCATCAATAAATTTATCCGGAGCGGCAGTTTGAGAGGCAATTCGTTGCAAATCTTCTTTAGAACCTTTTTCGATGACAGCGTTTTTAAATTCTTCAGGCAAAGAATCAAAAATACTTGCGATCTTATTGGTATCTTGCAACATTCTTCTGCCGCTAGCTTCGAAGAATTTGCCCTGTTCGGCAAGATCAAGCTCTGAATTTGCCCAATCATTGAGGTCTGCCATTTTTTTAGAATCAGACGCCCATTCATTTGACAGGTCAGATCTTTGAATATCGTCCATTGCTTTAAAGGTTTTCTTTTGTTCATCAGGATTCATGCTGTTGACGTGTGTTGCAAGCGCACTACCTTTAAGCCCCTTCATTCCAAATTGCATCTCCGCCTTCTCAAAATCTTTCAATTGTTTGGCGCCAAGCCTTACTTTCAATGTATTCATCGTAGATTCGTACATTGACGGGTCGTTTGCCTTAAGGTCGGCAAGGAACTTGCCTCGAGCCTGTTCAGGGATGCTTTGGAGGAACTTCTCACGGCCGGAGGTACCTAATCCCTTGTATCCTTTGGCCCATTCCGAAGGCGCCTGCTTTGAAAGCCATTCAGCTTTTTCGTCTTTGGTTTTTTGATAGCTGCCTGCGGTTTTGGACCCGACTCCCGCTACCGCGGCCGAAAACCGACGCCCAATATTCGTTTTTTGCATCGTTTGACTCTGCTGCAATCTTGCGCCTAACCGCCCTATTGTTTGCGATCCGGCATATCCCGCAACCCACTGCCTTCCCGTTGTCGCTGTTTTCATTACGGCGTCAGCTCCATAAGCTCCCATTTGTTTGGCGATGATAAGAGAACCAATCATCATGACTACTGCTACGAAATAAGCCATAAGTAAGGCAGGGTTGTTGGCGTCCATGAAATTGGAGGCCTGTGTCGCATTTGAGATTCTGGATATAAAAGTAACCGAGAAATACATTAAGAACAAAAACGCCGGGAAGAAAAAGGCGTGGCTGAAAAATGTGCTCCACCATTTTTGCCAGATATGTTCTGCTTTCGGCAAAATCATCGCAATGAATGCGATTGGACTTACAACAAGCAAAATTGCGAGCACGGCAATGCGTATTATCAGAAAAGCCGTAGCAACAATCATTACAAATAATAAAACAGCAAGAAGTATAGTATTGCCCCAGGCGATTTTTGCGAAGGCCACCGCCTGTTCAAACGTGTCGGTTGCCGTGCCAAAAAGACCCTTTATAACATTATAAAGAGTGCCGATTCCTGCCGGTGCAGCGCTTAAAACTATACTTTGAAAGTTTGATTGCGACACGGCGGAGGCAGATTGAAAGTTCCAGACACTTTGAAGTTTGGCGCCGGAGGTAATAGTTGTTGATATTGATTGTCCTCCGGGCTTCATTGCTTCATAAAAGCCCTTGCCTAAAATATTGGTAAAATCTATAAGAATGAGTCCGAAAGATAAGCTGAAATTGATGAGCAAAGCCACAACCACAAATTTAAAAAACATGGTTTTTGCCTGATAAGAAGAAACCCTCAAAATTGTCATAATGGCGATAGAGAGTAAAACAAGAATGAAAAATATATTGGCGATATCCCTGGAGATTTTCCATCCGTCGGTAATAACACCCATGTTGGTGGAGAAATTTAAATTCATATCTACGGCATAATCAAATACTCCGCCGACAAGTGCCGCAAATAAAGCCAGTAGCTGCATGAATGCAACACCAATTGCACCAAAAGCTCCTACGGCATATTTCGCGGCCCACGACCACCATGGGCTACCCTGAAGATCTGTCGTCGCCGCTCCGGCAGGCGCAGGCGCGGGAGCTTTTGTATCGGGTACTGCTGCAGAAGCATAAGAGGCAACGCTAAAAACGATTACAAAAACCGCGATGAACGCCAGAGCTGAAAATACTTTTTTATTTTTTATGAAAAAGTTCATTAATTGTTTATTGTAATTTGCAATGGCGGGGTTGTTGCCGTGTTTCCTGCTTTATCCGTCGCGCGGGCGGTTAACTGATAGACTCCATCGACAAAACTTCGTGAATCCCACGCCTGCAGACGCTGTTCCCCAGCCTGAAGATTGCCCACGCCGATATTGGTTTTTGTTATCGGAAGCACGGTGGTTTCCAGGAAGAATTCTACTGTTACATCTTCCGCCCGTTTACTTCCGTTGTCTGATGCGGTGGCAAAGAAATTTACAGGTCCGCTGACCCTGTTTCTATCGGCGGCTCCTACTCGTAATCCGTTAATTACCGGCAGAATTCTATCAATAGCAAAAGTTATCGGATCGCTTTTGGCGAGCTGTGTACTGCTCGCATTAAATCCGGTTGCAATTAGCGTGTAGGCGCCTTCGGCGAGAGCAGACGCATCAATTATCGTATTGAACGAACCGGAACCGGTTACAGAGGCGAGTTCGGTTCCGTTCATCAAAAATTGAACCGAACTAATATCAATTACGGTTGATTCTGCTGTCACGGAAATAGGACCTGAAGAGAAGCCGCTCTTGTTGGCTGGAGATGTAATGACTAGCGGTTTAGCACTAACCGGAGTGGGCAGCACCCCACCCGTCGGAAGAGTTATCGGAGTCGGTATCGGAGCGGTTTGTCCTAAGTCGCCCCCCAATATCCCGCCAGTTAGTAAATTCTTGAGCAGGGTTTGTAAAAGAGCCATCAATATTTCATCAATCTCATCCGCAAGATTTAACTGTTCCATGTTTGCACCCAAAGCCTGACTCAATTGCTCCTGCACGGCTTTTCCGGGAGTTACAATCGTACATTTTTGACCGAGAGGCGCGTCCCCGGATTCCGTTTCAATTGTTGCCGGTCCGCAATCTTTTTGGCCAAGAAGTCCCTGAGAAGCAAGAGCCTCAAAGAAATTCTTTTGTGTGGCGATTTGTCTTCTATTTTCTAAAGATTCTATTCCCATCAAGAATGCCATGTATGGATTGTTGGCGGGCTCCTGCGAAACCTGCATCCATGTCTGCCATCCGCCGCTTGAAAAGTTATTATAAAAATTTTGCAAATTATTAAGAACGCCGGAGACGGTGCATCTTGCCCGCTGATTGAACGGAATACCCCTTCCGCCGTTGCCGACTACGCCGTTGGAAAGTCCTATTCTTAGCTGGAGAGAAAATGGCTGGCAAAGTTGTGTGAGGCTAAGCTCCTGAAGAAACGCTCCGCTTGCCTGGTCCACGGCACTCAAAAGAAAATTCTCCCAATCGGTTACCATAAGAGGTCCCTCATTAAAGTTCCCCTTCCTTATCCATGTTATTATCTCCTGTGACAAGGTATGTACTGCGACTTTGGCTAATATCCAGGCAAAACAATCCAGGTTTGTGCAGGTGACAGCGGACGCGGCGATAGTTGACGGATAATAAGGTAAAAGACTTGGGGGAGGAATACCTATCTCTTTTTGATATTGTCCGGCTTGGGCTGTTGCGATTGCGTTTAACGCTGAAATTTGCACCACTTGGTTTCCGATAATCGTAGCCTGAGTGCCGGTAAGCAGGGTGGTTAATGCGGCATCAAACACGGGAACTATGGCCTTGCTGTGCTTTGGCGAATTTCCGAAAAAAAATACGGAAGCCAGAACTAAAACTAAAATTTTAATTTTGAGATTCATATTTTTTCGAAATATTTATTGAAAAAATAACCGCCGTCCGATTCGGAGAAAGAAATTTTATCTGTGTCTGTTTGTATTTTAAGATCTCTCAAGAATTGCCCGGCGCGGGAAATCTCGCGATAGTAAAGCTGGACGCCTATTAACGAACGAGCGGGATCTTTTTCTATTAATTTCAAATCCTCCACGGCAAGCCCGGTAGTGTTCATAGAATTTAATATCATAAGATGAAGTTCAACGTAGGCCGGAGGAACGAGCTCGTTCAGTAAAAAAGCAACAGTTTTTTTGTAAGCGGCGAGATAAGCATCAATTTTATAAAGTTCGGCAAAATTGCCCGATTGTGCGATAGAGACAACCATTTGCACTTCCATTCCTTCAATTTCTTTAAAATTTACGGCAAACATAGATCCAAGGTGGTTTAAATATGTTTTTGAGTCGGCTTTTTCGGAGATACGAACGTCTTTTTTCACATAAACGTCTCTATATGCCGCAGTACCCTCGTCAACCGTGTGGGACAGGGCATTTATCAGAGCGTCTTTTGTCGGAGCGTTTAAATCCTCTCCCCCAGCCGCCGATTTTGTAGCGAAATAACTTGTGACAAAATCCCTAGCCAGTTTTTCAGTCATAGTTTTTGGAGCATCAGAGGAAGGGTTTTGTGCTAAAACTTCTTCAGGCTTTTTAAAAGTATCGCTCCACGCGCCGCCGGCCAAAAGCGCTCTTTTTATGGTCGGGTCTCTCCCTTCGGTAATTTCTTCACCATCAGACATTCCGTCGTCGTCAGAGTCATCTTCATCCGGATTGGTTTTCCATAAAATCTCTTCCCAATTTTTTAAACCGTCGCCATCGGTATCCTCATTGGTGTCATCCGTAAGGTTTTGCTCGGATTGAACGGTATTTTGGACAATAATTTCCGGAGTATGCCCGATTTTCCAGACAAAAGACGCGAAATAACCCGCGAATATCACGACGATAGCGGAACCCACAATCGTTATAAAATTTTTACTCGGTAAATAGCCCATTATTAGCCGAAGGCAATCCCGCCTCCCTTGCGGGACACATTCCTCCTATTTAATTTTACCATTTTTAGTGCACAATGTACTTCCAAAGCGCTTGTGCATAACCTATAATGGGCATATGAAGCTGGAAAAGCGCATAATTATCGGTTTGCTGGCGGGGATATTAGCAGTTATCGGAGCGTTTTATTTTGTTTTTGGCAGAAATGCGCGGCCGGTTGTTTCTCCGGGCACAAAAACGCCGCCACAAATTTCTCTAAATACACAGGAAACAGGTTTTGATAACGGGGATTCCGGGTTTTCAAAACAGCCGGCTTCCAACGCGCCGACAGTTTTTGTGGAGCCAGCGGATGAGCCTAAAATAAGCCTAAAAAACAGTATTTTTGAGGAAAAAATCGATTCTATGGGCGATTTTTCGAGCGGAAGCGATACATTTATCTACCAAACCAAGAAAATCATCCAAAAAAGCCTAGAAACGGCCATTTTTCCTCAAAAAACCCTTACAAATGAAGAGGTTTTTAAGATCTTGTATCCGCAGTTTGTCATAGATTTTTTTAGTGCTATACAGGAGGAATTAATTTTGCAGGAGGCCGTAACGACTCAAAGATTCGATTTTAATTCCGAAGAAGACATTAAAGATTTTTCCATAATGGTCGGAAAATATCTTTTGGCGAAAGGAACCATTGATTCGGCTAATTACAAAGAATTTGAGAAAAATATTCTTTATGTTTTTAATATGCCGTTCGAGGGAAAGCGTCTTGAAGCCATGGAGCTTTCTAAAAAATTTGACACGGCATCGTGGAATTCGTTTTCGCCGCCGACGACAAAAGAGGCCAAGGAGGAGTTTTTGGCGGCAACCGGCATTGTGGAAATTTTAGGAGCCCAGACGGTATATTCTATGCCGGCGTTTCAGGAACTTGTTCCTTCCGCACCGACTTCGCTCAATTGTACCGCTCCGAGCTTGGCGGGAAACGAACCGCCGGCCGTGATGTGGTCGCCTATTTTGGAGACGGTTAAGTTTTTAGATTTGTTTTATCCGTTAATAAATAAGGCTAATGCGTTCTGCGGCGCGACATACTGCATCATTCCGGCTTCAGGGTATTGTTGGATGGAAGGTGCGCCGTTGCCGGGCGGATCGAATATTCTTGGAGTTCCGTGCTGTTCGGGCCGGGTGTGTGGAGTGCCGATAGGATGCCTTGAGCTTTGCGGATCCGGCTCAAAGCCATTTATTTGGATGCCGGGAATCTGCGGCTGCGGATAACTATCTAAAAATTTCAACCCGATCTTCCGGCGAAAGTTACTCGGGGCGCTTTGGCGGAGAAGTTATTTGAGAGATTTAACTTGATCTCGCATGAATTTTTTTACATCCCCAAGTTCCACATTGAATCCATGTTTGAAGATAAGTTTTTCAGGAGCTATATCATCAAAATATACAAGGCTTTTCAAAACCAAATTTTGATCTAAATCCGGCATTTTTTCTTTTGTTTTTTGAAGTAATTCAGCAAGCGAATCGTTTTTCATTATAAAATACAGGTCGATAAAATCTTTTTCGGATGCGCGCGAGACTACCGCTGAAAATTTCATGCAAGCAATATCCACTATAGAGGCGATTTGAAGGTTTTCTTCGTTGACACAAGAATTGAGAAGCCTATATGGATAGCGGAAAAAACTTAGCCTGATCTCGCCGCCAATAATAAGGCTAAGCGTATTTTTTTCTTCCAGCGTTTTAACAACAGCCCTATTTTTAAAAAGATCTAAAAGTTCATTGTAAAAAACAGCAGTATCAAAATTGTCTTGGGCAAAAAAATCAAAATCAATACTGTCCCTGTGCCCAAGTTGCAATGCCAGTCCGGTACCGCCCGCAAGATAAAAGCGGTTTTTAAAAAACTTAAATAATGGGAGTATTTCCAGCCGCGGTTTATCTAAAATATCGTAAAACATGGCTTATGAAGTTGTCCTTCTCAAATTTCCGGGCTTCGCATTCAATATAAGCGACCAGAAATTAAGCGATTTTTTATTCCATTCTCCGGGAAGGGGTTTTTCTATGCATTCGCGAATTTCTTTTTTCGTGAACTGCAAAAATAGCCAATCCGTTGCTTCTTTGGTGCCGTAGTTTAATATATTTGTAATTATTCTTTTTTTGTCCCTTTCCAAGTCGAGCTCGGAAACATTGTAAGACCAAAGAAAAGGGCGAATGTATTGAGGAATCGGAGGCTTCATGTATTTATTCTATCATGTTTTTGTAATAATTTCAACCCAATCCTCCAGCGACAGTTCTTCGGGGCGTTTAGTTTCAAATTTTTTTGGTAATTTTATTTTTTTGCCGATGGACTGCCGGAGCATTTTTCTTTTTTTCTGGAAAGCGATGCGGGCGAGATTAAGAAGATCCTCCATATTGCCCCCCTTAAAGTAAGGGGGATGCGGGCTTTGCCCGATGGGGTTATTTCCTTTCATAACCCCCCTAGCCCCCCTTACCTTAAGGGGGGAATTAAATGTTGTTATTTTAATAATCACCGAGTCAACGTTCGGCGGAGGCGAGAATGCTCCACGCGGTACTTTGCGGATAAATTCGGGTTTGCCATAAGCTTTTACGGACAGAGAAAGCATGGATTCATTGCCGTCTCTTGCCAATATTCTTTCAGCGACTTCTTTTTGGATCATCAAAACCATCAGCTTTGGCCGAAACTTAGTTTCGGACAAAAATAGGCGTAAGAAATGTGAAGTGATGTAATACGGGATATTTGCAACGATCTTGTAATTCATAACCCCCCTAGCCCCCCTTACCTTAAGTGGGGAATTAAGAATATCCCCCTCCACAATTTCAACGTTTTTTTTATCTCCGAATTTTTTTTTCAAAAAAGGAATTAAATCGGCGTCCTTTTCTACGGCGATAACTTTTTTGGCATGACCGGCCAAAACTTCCGTCAGCGAACCCCTGCCAGGACCTGCCTCCAAAACAACATCGCACTTTGTAATCTCCGCCGCGCGGGCCATTGCCCCCAGAATATTTTTGTTATTTAGAAAATTTTGTCCTAAAAATTTCTTTTGTTTCATTTTTTTAATATTCAATTATGCTTTCGTCTAATACCCCCTCTTCTTCCCTGTACGGATTGCCTGTGCTTTCGATAAGGTGCTCCGGTAGTTCGCTCAAAAATCTTGAAGGAAGGTTTGAGACGCGCTCGCCGAAAAGTGTTCGCCGCAAACTATGCGTCAGATACAGATGTGTCTTCGCGCGGGTTATTGCAACATAGCAAAGCCTGCGCTCTTCTTCCAAGTCTTCTTTTTCAAAAGAAAGCGTATGCGGGAAAAGTCCTTCTTCCAGCCCTACCGCGAAAACAGCTTCAAATTCAAGGCCTTTTGCGGTGTGCATCGTCATTAGACTTACTTTTTCATCTCTTTTTTCCGGGTCGTCGTCCGCTCTGCCTGCCTGCCGGTCAGGCAGGCCCGCCTGCGCAGGCAGGTCGTCAACTGAAAATAGCGAAACATGCTCCAAAAAATCCTCAACATTTCCCCCGCCGTTTGATATTTTTTTTGCGATGGAGAGAAGTTCTCCGGCGTTCTGCCAGCGCTCGAGCCCCTTTTCCGTTCCGTCGTCAACATATTCCCTATACCCGATTTTTTTAATAACTTGTCTCAGAAATTCATGCAAATTAAATTCGCGCGCGTCCGACCGGAGCTCACCGATAAGTTTTTTGAAAGCGCCGTATTTTTTTTCTTCCTCGGGCCTCAGCACCTCGCCGCCGAATATTTTTAGCGTAAGAGTTTTTCCTATCCCCCGCGGAGGAACATTTAATATTCTTTTTTTACTTATCTCATCTTTTTCATTTACCGCGAGCCTGACGTAGGCAAGAATATCTTTGATTTCTTTTCTTTCATAAAATCTTACGCCGCCGATAATGCGATAAGGAACAGACCTTTTCAAGAACGTTTCTTCAAGCGAGCGCGACTGGGCGTTCGTCCTGTAAAGTATCGCCATGTCTTTATAGCGGACGCCCGCCCCGTGGAGCATTTTTATCTCTTTTACGGCGAATTCCGCCTCTTTTCTTTCATCTTCTGCGAAAAATATTGTTATTTTATTGTTTCCTTTCTTTTCCGTCCATAAATTTTTTGGAAGACGCATTTTATTATTTAATATCAGGGCGTTTGCGGATTCCAAGATTATGTCGGTTGAGCGGTAATTTTTTTCGAGGGTAATAACTTTTGCGTCGGGATAATCTTTTTGAAAATTAAGCACGTTCCGGAAGTCCGCGCCCCGCCAGGAATAAATTGCCTGGTCCACGTCGCCTACCGCCAAAATATTTCCGTGTTCGCCTGCCAAAATTTTTGAGAGCGTATACTGCGCTTCATTTGTATCCTGATATTCATCGATGTGGATGTATTGCCATCTTTTTTGGTATTCTTTTTTTGATTCGGAATTATTTTCCAAAAGAAGCGCCGGTTTTAAAAGCAGGTCGTCAAAATCCAGAAAATTTTGTTCCTTAAGTTTTTTTTCGTATATTTCCCAGACTTGGCCGAGAATTTTACCGAAACTCCCCGCGTCCCCGTCCTCCGAGATGCCGTCGAGAAATTTTTGCAGGGTTATCAGCCGGTTTTTAAAATTTGATATCTGATTTTTTACGCGTGAAGGATCATATTGTTTGGGGTCTTTGCCTATTTCAACCAAGCTTTCTTTTATCAGCTTGAGAGAGTCATCAGAATCGACGACCGCGGGTCTTGCGTCTAAGCCCAGTTTTTTAATGTTTTCTTTGATCATCATAAGGCCCAAAGCATGGAACGTGCCGATGAAGGGACCCGCCCCCTTCGTTCCGCCAACACGGGTTTTCATTTCGCCGGCTGCTTTGTTGGTAAATGTTACGGCGAGGATTTTTTCCGGCGAAATTCCGCGTATTTCTATAAGATATTTTATCCGTTCGGTGATGACTTTTGTTTTTCCGGCCCCAGCGCCCGCCACTACCAAAACCGGGCCGCTGATCGTTTCAACGGCGGTTTTTTGCTCTTTATTTAGGATATTTTCTTCCGCCATGGGGGTATGATAGCAGATTTGTGCGGGGTGGATAACCCGGTGGACTTTTGGCGCTCAAAAAGCTACCATATGAATATAGGATGAATTGAAGCATTTTGGGCAAAAAGCGTTGAAAAATAAGGCCTTTAGGCCTTACCCCGCCATGGCGGGGTCCTGCTAAAGCAGGGAGGTTTTTTATTCAGCCAAAGGTCAAATTGCCCATTCTGAAAAGTCCATTAAATTAGCATATAATTTCTTAATCTATTTCTAATAAGACACATCGAAAAAGGGTGTTTTGGCCCGTTTTAGGGAGCGTTTTTGTTGTCGTTGTTTTTATGGTGTTTTCGTTGACGGCCAAAGCAAGTGTTTGGTCTTTTTTTGAGAATATTTTCGGCGCGAAAGCGTCAGACGAAGCAAATTATAATTCGCAGAACGTTCCGCTTCTTCAGGCTCCGCAAACAAGCGACCCTGGGGCTGTGGGCGGCGCCTCCATGAGTTTTGTTGAGGATTCCGCTATTTTGCCGGTCGTGGGGCCTTTAGGCAGTCTCGCCGATGTTGATACTTACAAACTGGACCAGATAGCCACATACGCCGTACGCGCCGGAGACAGTATTTCGGGGATTGCCAAGATGTTCGGGGTCTCCGCAAGCACTATCTATTGGGCAAATGACCTAAAAAAAGGACAGGTTATAAAAACAGGGCAGGTTTTGGTAATATTGCCGATATCGGGAATTCAATACGAAGTAAAAAAGGGTGATACAATAAAATCTTTGGCTACGAAATTCAAAAGCGACGAATCTGATATCGTCGCTTTTAATGATCTTGCCGGCAATTCTTTGACGATTGGCGATACGATAATTATTCCTGACGCCGAAGTAACCATTTCTTCCGTGTCCGGAAGTGCTGGCACGACGGCAAGGCTTCGTGGGGCGGGAGGACCGGCCATCGAAGGATATTATATGCGGCCTATTTTTGGCGGAAGAAAATCGCAGGGATTGCACGGATACAATGGAGTTGATCTTGCGAATTTCTGCGGCACGTCGGTGTACGCGTCAGCGGGAGGAACTGTTTTGGTAGCGCGCAGTCAGGGATGGAACGGAGGATATGGAGAATATGTTGTTATAGCGCATCCTAACGGCACACAAACTGTTTATTCTCACCTCTCATCCGTATTCGTCTCCGTAGGGCAATACACGGCGCAGGGCACAACATTGGGAACAATCGGCTCAACCGGTAACTCAACAGGGTGCCATTTGCACTTTGAAGTAAGAGGAGCGAAGAATCCGTTTTAGAATACTAATTACGAATCAAATACGAATATACTAATAAAGCCTTGAAATAGGCCGTTTTTGTTGCCACGATATAGCTCAAAATAAACGGTTACCGTAATTCTCTGCGCGGGTTTCCGTATCGATGCTGTGTATCATATACCATTCTTAATCGTTTCTCAATT
>Ga0209211_10001325_pt1 | contig 47317 bp, 38 predicted proteins | sample RifGroA2_FD_183992 | JGI IMG/M metagenome (GOLD analysis project Ga0209211, IMG submission 183992) | Groundwater microbial communities from Rifle, Colorado, USA - Groundwater A2 (SPAdes) (version 2) | ecosystem: Environmental > Aquatic > Deep subsurface > Groundwater | place: Rifle, Colorado...
AGAACGTCCGCCCTGGCCTGAAAGTTCCCTACGCGCCACTGGATACGAGTCTCCCCAACGGCATGATCCTTACGCCTAAGAATATTCGAGGCATAATGTCGGAGGGCATGTTGTGTTCGGGTGAGGAGCTTAAAATTCCCTCAACGATTGACGGACTTTTGGAGCTCCCTGATTCAGCTCCGGTAGGCCAAACCTTGGGTGATTATTTGCAAAAGAAACGAGACATCGTCTTCGTGGTTGATAATAAAAGTTTGACTCATCGGCCCGACTTATGGGGGCATTTTGGCATGGCCCGAGAGTTTGCCACGGCCTTTGATTGCCCTTTGAAAAATCCTTTTTCGCGTGAATGGGAAACCAAGTATCGTGATCTTATTTCCAAACAAAAAGGCAGTCAATCACCTGTCGCTATCAAGGTCGATCAAGATTCGTCCTGTTTGGGATATTATGGAATCTCCATCGATCAGATTAAAGTGACTGAGTCGCCTGAATGGCTCAAAGAACGGCTGAACACCGTCGGCCTGAGACCGATCAACAGTATCGTTGATATTTCTAACTATGTGATGTGTGAGTTGGGGATACCCTTGCATATCTTTGATCGAGAAGCGATTGAAGGTGGCGGCGTGCATATTGAGTCTTTGAAGGCCGATGAAGAATTTTTAACCTTGGATGAGCAGCGACGAATGCTGAAGGTCGGTGACACGGTCATTCGAGATCAGAAGAAAACCCTTGTGTTGGCCGGAATTATGGGAGGATTAAACAGCGGCGTCTCGATGAGTACGTCACGCATTTTTATTGAGGTGGCGAATTGGAAGGCTGCCCATGTGAGAAAAACTTCAGTAAGATTGGGTCTCCGAACAGATTCCTCACAGCGCTACGAAAAATCTCTTGACTCCCTTATGTTACAGCGGACGATGTATCGAACAATCGAACTTATATTACAACTTAATCCAGACGCGAAAATTATCGGTAAGCTCGAATATGACGGGCCTGACCTGAGCGATCGGAAACCGCTTGTTATTGCTACTTCTGTATCTTCAATCGTCAAGCAGCTTGGCATCGAAATTTCAGGGGAAAAAGTACTGCATATTTTACAATCATTGGATTTCAAGGTGAGTAAGGATGGCCAACTTTGGCAAGTCGAAGTTCCCAGTTACCGTTCAACGAAAGACATTGAATGTGAAGCCGACATTGTCGAAGAGATCGGGCGTGTTATTGGCTATGATAATATTCAGGCCAAAGCTCCCGAGTTAAGCATTCGCCCCGTCCGTTTGACTCCAATGCAGACCGTACACCGCAAAATTCGTGACTATTTGATCTTTGGAGAGCGATGTTTTGAAGTTTTGACTTATCCCATGGTTGGGCAAGATTTACTTCGTCGCGCTTGCATTAATGAGCAACTGGCACCGAAAATTATTAATGCTTTATCGGTTGATCACAATTTGATGCGACCTTCTCTTATTCCATCATTGCTGGAAGCTGCGGCCTTGAATTCCAAAAACTTCGAGAAATTTCGTCTTTTTGAAATCGGCCGTATTTATAATTTAAATATGGATAAGAAGAAAGGACATTTTGCCGATGAAAAGCATGTCTTGGGCATGGTCTTTTATCATAACGAACGAACACCGATTATGGAAAGTCAAAATGCGGTAGAGCGCCTGTTGTCTGTGCTGAATGTCCCCTTTGATATTCGGATGCCAATGGAAAAATTCATGTGTCCGCTCATGCCGCTTCAGTGGTCTGGCAAGCATCCCTTTGAGCACCGAGATATTATGGCCATGGGAAAACCTCATGGGACAATTTTTTCAGTGCATCCTTTGATCCTGCGGAATTTTAAATTAAAGGGCCATTTGTCACTTGTTTTTCTGGATCTTTCGCTCTTTGAAAAGGAACTTCCCAAGGATAAGGCGAAATATACGCCTCTGGCAAAATTCCCCGGTACTCTTTTTGATTTTACCGTCATTGCCTCCGAGGGACGAGAGGCTCAGAGTATTATTGGAATCATTCAAAAGCAAAAAGTGCCTATCGTCGAAAACGTCAGTGTTTTAGACGTGTATGCACTACCCGAAGGAAAGCGTGCCATCACAGTTCGACTGAGTTTTTTAGACAGAGAGAAGACCTTAACTGCCGAAATTGTTAAAATGGCCGAGGAGAAGATTTTGGCAGCACTCTTAGAGCAAGGTTTTCCGCTTCGAAGTTAGTGATTTTGCAGTATTATCTGATTTATTTCATTCAATCCTTGAGTTTTATCACAATAAATCCGAGTAGTTTATCAGGTAAGTATGAGCGGCATGATCTATGTCTGTACAGTTGATGGACATTGATTGGCCAAAATATACGGGCCTTGAGGAAAAAAGTAGCATAACAATGACAGGAACAGCGAAGAAGTTCGACATTGATGCAGACTTAAATCAGATCTTAGATGAGATCGGGAAGAAGCGCGCGACCGAAGAGGATAAGGTTCTTCATCTCAAAAAAGATCAGGGGACAGAGACGAAAAAACGTCCACTGTCGCCATACTTTTATAAAGTTTCAAATCACCATGAGCTATACCGCGTGGGTGCCAGCTTTCTTGCTGATTATAAAAAAGGCGTAAAATCCTTTGCCATTTCTTCAGTCGGTTATCAAACTTCCCAGCAGCGAACGATTCTCGGGCTGGCGAGTTTTTTTGATCACCAGCAGGAACTAAAAATTTGTATTCTGTCGGATAACTTATATCTTGGGGCCTTTAAGGAAATAGTGCAGGCGAGTTTGCCCAGGGAGATGCAGCTTAAAGAGTCGAAGACTCCGATGCTGGTGTACGGTTTCTATGGGCATTTTGACTTTATCGATATTAACGCCTTGGTTGAGACCGGCTGTAGCGCCGGGGTAAATTTTAGAGAATTTTTGGATGAGCTCTTGGATCAGTTTGATGTGATTTTCTGGGATGTGCCGGAGCTGCATAGGATTCAGAGCGAGCGGGAGCAATTTTTTCCCTTGGTAATGCGTTTTGAAAGTTTGTCAATCATAGTGGCCAAGGGCCAGACGGAGCGGGGAGAGCTTGAAGAGGTTCGATCTTTTTTCATGGGATACGGAATTAATTTAAAAGGACTATTGCTCGACACTCAAAAAACAGACGGGAGTAGCGATGCGCCACAAAGGAAGAAAAAGGCCTGGTGGAAGAGGTGGTTCACATGAAAAAATTAAGTATAATTTTGGATGAAACGACGATTTTAAATTTCCCATTTTTATGGCTTTTAATTTGGCGTTATAAATATATCAGCTTGATTACTCCGGTGATTGGCGGTGTGCTTGCGCTGTACTTTTACTTTTCCCAGAACCTGATAATGACAGTGAGCTTGGGCTTTAAGAGCGTGAGCAGTGAGGATAACTCACCTTCGAATGCTATTTCGAAAGTGCTGGGAGAGACCAAGACAAGTTTGAGTCCGCAAGAGATCGTGGCGATGGCCAGCTCCTCAGATTTTTATAATAAGGTGGCGCATGCGATAGTGGATCATGCGAAGTACGAGACATTAAATCTCAACAATTTCGATGCCAAGAAAATTTTTACGATCGAGGAGTTACTGGAAAGTTGCCATGGCGATAAAACGTGTAAGGCCAATGAGCTTGGAAAGAGGCTTTCGCGTTTTATCAGTGTCCGGCACGACATGCTGGTGGAAAATAAATTCTACGTGGACGTCAAGACATTGGATTTTTTCACGTCGCATATAGTGGCGAAGATTGTGTCGCAGGAGATCGTGAATACCAGAATAAATGCCATGAAGCGGGTGCTGAGTGAGCAAAGTTTGATTACCAAAGAGCTGTTAACCAAAAAGAGTGCTGAGTTGAACAGTACAAACTTTACAGGACTGTCGAATGAGCTGCAGCAGGTGCTTGCGACCCTGCAAACGATGAGTGGCCGGCTTGCGTCGCTGGGACTGGTCTATGAGAGTAAAAAGTTGGAATTAAGCAAGATGGATATTACGCTTCAGCAAACGGAAAGTACGATGAGTGCGGTGACCAGTGATGAGGAGCGCGAGCGCTATAATCAGGAGGTCGCGTTGACGGCCGCAATCCGCCAGACGGTGCAAGATATTCATGCGATGGAGTTAAACAAAGGCGCACTCTCGGTTGAGGATAAAGGAATTTTGGAGCAGCTGAAAGTGGAACTGAAAAATAAGAAGCTGGAGTTAAGTCGTGTGTCGAAGGTAAAGCGATCAATTGCCAATGCGGATCAGTTTTTAGAGGCGAAGGATAAAGCGTCGAACTTTACAGACTTTGATTACAAGGTGGCCAAGCAAGAGTTTATAAAGCTGCAAAATGAATATGGTCTGCTTAAGGCGGAACATGGACGATTTTTTAATCGGAAGATTGAGATTGAGCAGAAGCTTGAGGAGCTAAAGCCGTCCTTTGAATATTTAAAATTGCTTGAAGGCAAGCAGGTGCAGCTTGAGTTGCTGGCCTCGACAGTGGTGTCGGATCTAATCTTTGAAGAGCTACCCTCGAATATCAGCCATTTTAAGCGGGCGTCGAAAGAGAAGATTGGTATATTTTCGATTCTGTTAACAATCTTTGTGATGTTTGGAGTGTTGCTGTCGCGTTATGCGTTTGATTCTAGAATTTATAACGAGATGGAGCTGAAGCGCAACTTCGAGAATGTTCCGATCATTGGTAATACGCCCGATTTTAATTAATTCTTAAGATCGTCCTTAAGTGCGGGGGTGTACGCGTAATTCACACCGGTGGCCATCCAAAACCAGAACATAAAAGATTCCGGATTATAGGGAAGACCGTTCGCCGCCCAATTTCCGGCAACAATCACGATGCCACTGACAGCACATACAAAGATGATTTGCGCTCTTTCACGCTCTTTGGTTTTATATGTCATCACCGCTCTTAATATGAGATAGATTGGCAGCCCGACAATAAGAAAGGTGTAAAAAATCATGCCAATACCGAAATCAATAGCAAGTGCAATGAACAAATTGTCAAAAGTCCAAGAGGAGCTGGCGGAGTAAATGGGATCATTCGCAATGTCCTCAGCATTCATCGAGCTTGCCGCTCCAGTACGTCCAGGACCTAATCCTAGCGGCGTCTCGTAAATTTTTTCAGCCAACTCTTTAATGAACCCATCCATACTGATCCGGTGTCTTGTGATACCCTCATGTTCACTGAGGATTGCAAAACGCTGTGTCGCCGCGTTTAAATCGATGTCGTCTAGAAGACGAATCCCAAAAGGAGAATGAAATATTAGGAGGTAAAATACAAAACCGATCAGAAGATTAGGAACAAGCAGTTTGCTTCTGAGTTTGCTAATGAAAGTAAAGCCGATAATGGATAGAACAACCAAAAGGGCATGCTTAATCATGGAAGAGCGAACCTGCGAGAGGAAAAGAACTAGGAAGCTTAAGAGCACTACCGAGAAAGTGAGAATTTTTCTGGCAACCCCATGCCAATTAGGCAGGAACAAAAAACCGACACTCACAGCAAGATAGGCGGAGATTGCGCCTGATACCATCGTGGTGGCAAAAGGGCGAAACAAAGGACCTGTGAAGACGCCTTCTTTCATAACCTGCATATAATATGTGCCAATCTGCGAAAGCCCGCTTTCTTTTTCAAGCATTTGATACCAAGAAAGAATAGTTTCTAAAAAGATCAAGCATAATGCAAAAATCTGCAAGGTCTTAAGCTCTTTAGATGAAGCGGAAAAAGGATTTAATAAAAAAGTAGAAAAAAGAAGAATGGGAAGAAGGTAGATCTTTGAAGTCGCGAGTGCTGGAAAGATCCCAATATTGTTAACGTTAAAAAGTTGCACGATAAACCAGGCCATGTGCAGATAAATTGCTGCTTCAAAATACAAGGGTAGTTTGTGGGAGATGATTTTTTTATGAATTGCCACGCTTTTGATGACGGCAAGGAGACAGACCAGATCAAAGGCAAGGCGAAAAAAAGAATGATACTCCCACAAGATACGGCCCTGGCCCTCAATAAAGAAGAGATAAATTAAACCTATAATTGATTGTTGCAAGGGCAACTTTACCGAGTAATAGGCTACGCAACATAACTCGACAAGAAAAAACCATTTCAGGCTGGGAGAATATAGAAAATTCAAACTAAAATGAATGATAACCAAGAGCGCGATTAGCGACACGATATAAGTTTTTGGTGTATCTGCTTTGTTATATGAGATCAATTTAGTCTGACATTCTTCCATCGTAACTTAATTATCCCATACGTCCCTTCAATTAGCTTAAATTGTGAAGCAATGCATTTTTGCCTATGGGATACCAAATCAGATCGCTTCGCTCTAGTAATCCTTCCGGGTGGGCAGAATAGTTCTTTTACTGCTTAAATCTTGTGTTTTTGTCTTAAGCTTCCGAAATGGTTAGCTGAGATGGATTGTATTTCTGATAAATGCATATCTGTTTCGGGTATTTTATGGTTGGAAGAAAAAAACGCGTAGAGGATTCTCCAAAGGATTCTACCATTATTGTAGAAGGCAGCGATACATCTACCTCTACGAAGCAGTCCAGCAATGTCAATCCTATCCCAAGGCCTGGACCCATCATAAACTCTGAGGATTTTGAAATTGTCGAACAAGTGGAGACAGATCGGCCGGAATTTGAGTTGCCCAAGGGAGTTCCGCCTGGGAAAAAGTTCACACGTATCCGCATAGTGAAAGAGGGCCATGAAGTTGAAGAAGTGAACGAAGAAGAAATGAAAAATATCGTTCGCAGTAAGAAAGACGAAATTCAGAAGATTATTATTGAGCAGGTGAGCCACAAGAGCGCTGACCGAATGAGCTTGATTCTTACTCCCGATGATTTGAAACAGGATGCGCGACCTAAGGAGAAGCAAGCGGCGATTGAGAACCAGCGGTTTCCATCTCTGAAGATATGCAGTGAGGCTGAGCTAAAAGCTGCAGCCGAAAAATATAGGACCCTTTCTTCTGCGGAATTACTGTCGTTGGAAATGCGTTTCAATAAATGGTTTTATGATGGGGAAGTGGTCGTCCCTCAAAGTCGTGAAGAGAACAATGACCATGCATTAGTGGTGGTGAGCAATTCAGAAAAATCAGAAGCAATCGATGACGGTGAGCACCCTGAAGATTTTGTTTATCGTAAACAGATCTACATTCGGAAAAATGGCTCAAAATCCGGGCAGTATTTTTATCGCGCCAAAAATCATGTCGAACTTTATAACGTGGGTAACAAGTACTTTGAAGATTATAAAAATGGAATTACGCATTTTGGTTTCTATGGCCATGGCTTAAGAGAAGTGCGTGAGAAGACAGTTTTTGGCCTCTATGCATATTTTACTTACGAGATTGATGCGAAAATTACCATTTTTACATCTTCAATCGATAGCTCGTTTTACTTTAGAACTATTGAAGGTCTTAAGGTTGAAAAGAGATTTCTCAAAGGTGAGGATATTGCTTTTGAAGTCTATGTCTCAAAAAACCTGGAGATTATAGAATTTTCGACGTTGTCACAAGTCGTAAATAAAATGCAAAAATTCACAATTGAAGATTTACTAGTTGAGTATTTTGCAAAGTCGAAGATCATTTTTTGGGACCTCCCTGAGATTGAGCAGATGGATAGTGCGAAAGAGATATTTTTCCCAATTATTAGGCATATTGATAATGTTTCTATTCTTGTTGAGTCGAATTTTTCGAAGTCAGCGGATTTCAGCGACACTTTAAGTTATTTTAAAAAATATGGCATCCCTCTGAAGGGCGTTTTGATGTCCCATAATTTCAATGAAAAGGAAAAGAAAGCAGCATAACAATGACAGGAACAGCGAAGAAGTTCGACATTGATGCAGACTTAAATCAGATCTTAGATGAGATCGGGAAGAAGCGCGCGACCGAAGAGGATAAGGTTCTTCATCTCAAAAAAGATCAGGGGACAGAGACGAAAAAACGTCCACTGTCGCCATACTTTTATAAAGTTTCAAATCACCATGAGCTATACCGCGTGGGTGCCAGCTTTCTTGCTGATTATAAAAAAGGCGTAAAATCCTTTGCCATTTCTTCAGTCGGTTATCAAACTTCCCAGCAGCGAACGATTCTCGGGCTGGCGAGTTTTTTTGATCACCAGCAGGAACTAAAAATTTGTATTCTGTCGGATAACTTATATCTTGGGGCCTTTAAGGAAATAGTGCAGGCGAGTTTGCCCAGGGAGATGCAGCTTAAAGAGTCGAAGACTCCGATGCTGGTGTACGGTTTCTATGGGCATTTTGACTTTATCGATATTAACGCCTTGGTTGAGACCGGCTGTAGCGCCGGGGTAAATTTTAGAGAATTTTTGGATGAGCTCTTGGATCAGTTTGATGTGATTTTCTGGGATGTGCCGGAGCTGCATAGGATTCAGAGCGAGCGGGAGCAATTTTTTCCCTTGGTAATGCGTTTTGAAAGTTTGTCAATCATAGTGGCCAAGGGCCAGACGGAGCGGGGAGAGCTTGAAGAGGTTCGATCTTTTTTCATGGGATACGGAATTAATTTAAAAGGACTATTGCTCGACACTCAAAAAACAGACGGGAGTAGCGATGCGCCACAAAGGAAGAAAAAGGCCTGGTGGAAGAGGTGGTTCACATGAAAAAATTAAGTATAATTTTGGATGAAACGACGATTTTAAATTTCCCATTTTTATGGCTTTTAATTTGGCGTTATAAATATATCAGCTTGATTACTCCGGTGATTGGCGGTGTGCTTGCGCTGTACTTTTACTTTTCCCAGAACCTGATAATGACAGTGAGCTTGGGCTTTAAGAGCGTGAGCAGTGAGGATAACTCACCTTCGAATGCTATTTCGAAAGTGCTGGGAGAGACCAAGACAAGTTTGAGTCCGCAAGAGATCGTGGCGATGGCCAGCTCCTCAGATTTTTATAATAAGGTGGCGCATGCGATAGTGGATCATGCGAAGTACGAGACATTAAATCTCAACAATTTCGATGCCAAGAAAATTTTTACGATCGAGGAGTTACTGGAAAGTTGCCATGGCGATAAAACGTGTAAGGCCAATGAGCTTGGAAAGAGGCTTTCGCGTTTTATCAGTGTCCGGCACGACATGCTGGTGGAAAATAAATTCTACGTGGACGTCAAGACATTGGATTTTTTCACGTCGCATATAGTGGCGAAGATTGTGTCGCAGGAGATCGTGAATACCAGAATAAATGCCATGAAGCGGGTGCTGAGTGAGCAAAGTTTGATTACCAAAGAGCTGTTAACCAAAAAGAGTGCTGAGTTGAACAGTACAAACTTTACAGGACTGTCGAATGAGCTGCAGCAGGTGCTTGCGACCCTGCAAACGATGAGTGGCCGGCTTGCGTCGCTGGGACTGGTCTATGAGAGTAAAAAGTTGGAATTAAGCAAGATGGATATTACGCTTCAGCAAACGGAAAGTACGATGAGTGCGGTGACCAGTGATGAGGAGCGCGAGCGCTATAATCAGGAGGTCGCGTTGACGGCCGCAATCCGCCAGACGGTGCAAGATATTCATGCGATGGAGTTAAACAAAGGCGCACTCTCGGTTGAGGATAAAGGAATTTTGGAGCAGCTGAAAGTGGAACTGAAAAATAAGAAGCTGGAGTTAAGTCGTGTGTCGAAGGTAAAGCGATCAATTGCCAATGCGGATCAGTTTTTAGAGGCGAAGGATAAAGCGTCGAACTTTACAGACTTTGATTACAAGGTGGCCAAGCAAGAGTTTATAAAGCTGCAAAATGAATATGGTCTGCTTAAGGCGGAACATGGACGATTTTTTAATCGGAAGATTGAGATTGAGCAGAAGCTTGAGGAGCTAAAGCCGTCCTTTGAATATTTAAAATTGCTTGAAGGCAAGCAGGTGCAGCTTGAGTTGCTGGCCTCGACAGTGGTGTCGGATCTAATCTTTGAAGAGCTACCCTCGAATATCAGCCATTTTAAGCGGGCGTCGAAAGAGAAGATTGGTATATTTTCGATTCTGTTAACAATCTTTGTGATGTTTGGAGTGTTGCTGTCGCGTTATGCGTTTGATTCTAGAATTTATAACGAGATGGAGCTGAAGCGCAACTTCGAGAATGTTCCGATCATTGGTAATACACCCGATTTTAATTGAGCCGATCCCAGAAGATTCCTAAACGAATGGCGAAAATATACTGCTCGTAGGCCTCACGAATGTATCGCGGGCCAATATGTATAAAAAATCTACGGGATAGAAAGGCAACATAAGCGAAGTCTAATTTTCTAACCTCCCTTGTTTTCATAGTATCAAGTCCTGCGTTGTCGGTCAGTCTGTATACCGACCCTCCGAATCCCGCTGCAAGCACAAAGCCCCCTATAGGCGTATGCATATTTGCTTTGAAATTCGCAAAACCCATAAGTCTGGTCATATAGAGCGTAGGATAAACCTCCTGCTCCCCTTGCTGATTTGTAAATGTTTCATCTGTGATGAAGGTTGTCCGATCCAAGTGAATCGATGGGTTAATGCGAAAATTCAAATTCCAGAGGCGATAGCGGCTTGGATGCTGGATGGTTTTGACGGTAAATGATACGTCTTTTAACTTTTCGGCATTTTCATAGCGTACGCCATTAAAGGTTGCATCTGCTTCAGTGTATTTAACAGTGGCTGTCCCACTATTAAGGAGTGAGCAGGAGATGCTTGATAAGGCCAGCAGTGCAAAAATCAAAGAAGCAAAAGGACGCAGGGCCATACGAATATTATACAGAATACTAAGGCAGTTTACTCTTTTGGCAAATCTTTCCTTTTAAAGAAAACAGGATAGGCAGTCTTAAAATATCGCAAAGTTATCACCTCGAAAATATTTTGCTCTGATCCATTGTTGATATCATCTTGTATAAAATCATATTCTTTCGCCAACGCTTCACGGAACTCGCTTTCAGCGGCATGGTCAATTTTATTTTTTTTATGCCACTCGAGCTTGGACGGGGCAATGGGCAATGTTACCCCGGTAGATTTTACCCTATGTAATTGCTCCGGCAAGAGTGGCCTTGTACCTCGGCTAATAGTTTCACTTGGTGCCGAAATACCAGCATAACTTATGGGTGATGAAGGGGATAACTGTAAAATTCCACCTTTATATTTAGCTGCAGCCAAAGCCATTTGAATACGGGCTGAAATATTTCTTTCCGTATTGGCGAGTTCATCCTTGATTTTTTTGTGAGGATTTAACTTATGGAATGATCCTAATCCAGTTTTCAGTAGGGCCGCCATTTGTGCTCCTGAATTTCCAAGTGCCCTCAAATTTCCTCTGGCGCCCCTGACATTACCCACGGCAAGTCGATTGAAAGCGCTCGTGAGATTCTCAGAGGTCTCTGATGCATTTACCCCAACCTGACCAATCGCCTGATTAAAATTATTGCTTCCAAAATTGAGGGGGACAACGGGAGCGGCATTTACATCATTAGCGGCTGAACAAATGCTAAGTGAATCTGGGCCAAGGATACTGGATTGACTAAAGCAGAGTAGGCCCTCACTTGTCTGTGCAGAGGCCGTCGTATTCCCTCCTTTTTGCAAAGGCGGACTTACCACGGTCAAACCACCATCTTTCTCCCGATCTTTGATCGATTGGATGGTTGCCGAGATTGTCTTCTTTAGCGCAATTATTTTAAGTTTTGCCGCGAGGACCTCCTGCCGGTAAGCATCTGCAAAATAGGCCCCGACGACGGAGCTCACAATCTTAAAAAGAAATGACCCTTCAGCTACAACGGGAAATAGGGAGGGAACAAGGGGATTGGCCAGCAGGCTTCTTGATTTTAAAACCACAAGATCACCAATGACTGTAAGATAGATTAAAAATGCAGTTTCGCCTCCATTCCTGAAGCCTAAGTAATCGGCAAACTGTTTAAAGAATTGTTGGGAGATCATTCTATGGGCCAGCTTTTGCGATTCTCCTACAGGATCGACTGATAGTTTCTTATAGTCGTCCGCAAAGCTACTGTCTTGTGTCATATTTACCACATTGGCTGTGGTATTAAACATAGAATTAACATCTTTATAAACACTGAAAAAATCGCTCAGATTCTGGGCCTCTGTAAGCTCTTGCTTAGCGGCCAGGGTTTCATCAAATTCTTGCTCGGCCGTTGCCGCAACGGCAGTACTGAGTAGGGAATTTAGTTTTCCTAAGAGTTCTCCCTTGAGGGCCTTAATAAACCATTGTTTCATGGACCGAAAATCATCATCAGAAATATTAAAAGATAAGGTGGCCTCGAACTCATCGTGTTTTGGGACCACACCTAATTTGGTGAGTTGAAGTTCTGTAAGGGCCAAGGCAAGTGAATCGAAGTCATTGGCCTTTTCAAAAATCTTCAGCACTTCTCGCTGCTGAATTCCTATGGTAGCGGGAAAGCTATCGGGAGCTATGAAAGTATTTAGTGGAGGCTTCGAAGGTGCTGGAAGCTGCTGTTGAAAATTTTGAAATGCGTCCTTTAAAGTTGGGCCTAAAAAGGGAAGGGTGGCGGGATACATTCCTAAGCAGATATCGGGATAATTCCCGATGGTAACATAGGTGGCCAGCGACAAGACAGCCGATAAGAGCCATGCTGTCTTTGTTGCACGGGTCGCCTCCGCTTTTTGTGAGAGAATTTCTAATTCGAAATCAAGTGCCTGGTATTGGACATCTAAGGCCTTCAGATGGAATGACTCGCCATGCTCGGCATCCTGACAGGACTCCTGGGAACCAGGGGGGCAAGTTTTCAGCGACTCTTCCAGGACCTTATTTTTTTTTTGAAGACTGTCGGAGATTAAAAGTTCGAAATATAAGTAAACAATACTGCCAATGCTAAAAATGATATTATCGATCCATAGATTCGGAAGAAAAATTCCTGGGGGCCCCGCAGGCACCGAGAGCACACTGTTTTTGCAGAACACAGGCATGGTCGCGCCGGCCAAATAATGTGTGATGAACATGAGATAGTTGAGACTGAAATCTCCAAGTTGAGCACCGAAGGCAAAATCGGATTTACTTTTGACCAGCCTTTCTTTCTCGGGATTCGTCCGGGGAGCAATCGTTTGAGCATTAACAGTATTTAACTCATTGCCTTGGTGTGATAAATTTTGAGAATCTGCCTGCGCAAAACTGGTGAACATCAGTTGCCCGGCAAAAAGTGCGATACATGTGAGTATAGCAATGGAGCTTTTAAACATAAGTCGTAGAGTCGATTTTGGGTGCTTCATAAGCATGGTTCACTCCCATGGCCATCCAAAACCAAAACATAAATGATTCTGGGTTGTAAGGTAAACCATTGGCTCCCCAATTGCCCGCAACAATGACCAAACCGCACACCGCACTGGTAAATGTGACTTGGGCCCTCACAGTGTCTTTCCGAATGAACATCATAATTGAACGTACAAATAGGTAGATGGGGAGGCCAACGACAAGAAATGTGTAAAAAATCATGCCAATCCCGAAGTCGATCGCCAAAGCAATAAACAGATTATCCGAGGTCCAAGAAGATTCAAGGGAATATATGGGATCTTGAGCGATGACATCAGTGTTGAGGGCACTGGCTGCCCCTGTTCTTCCAGGGCCCAACCCTAAAGGAGCATCATAAATTTTTTCAGCCAACTGAACAATAAAGCCATCAATACTGATGCGTTTTTTTGCCAGGTCAGTTCCTTGCTCGAGAGTCGCAAACCTCTCAGAAGCTTCGTTAATGTCAATATCCTTGAAAATATTTGGCGCCAGCGATGAATGAAAAATTAGCACATAAAAAAAGATGGCAATAATGATATTGGGAATCAAAATTTTAGCTTTTAATTTATTAATAAGAGTAAAACCGACGATGGACAAAAGAACAATGAGAATATGTTTTATCATCGAGGATCGGACCTGAGAAAGAAATATCGTAAGCCAACTGAGAACGACCGTTATGAAAGTTAAAATCTTTCGCGTTAGACCATGCCAGCTGGGTAAAAATAAAAAGCCGACAGTGACTGTTAGATAGGCAGAGATGGCTCCGGCGACTGCCGTGGTGGCAAATGGTCGAAAGAGTTCGGCGGCGAAGACACCATTTTTCATGGCCGAAACATAATATGGAGTTATGGCTTCGAGCCCTTTTTCTTTGGCCAACATTTGATACCAGGAAAGGCCAGCTTCTAGGAAGGTCAGGCCCACGACAAAGATTTGCAAATTACGCAGTTCCTTGGATGAGCCTTTCAGCGGATTTAACAAGAAAGTGGTAAAAAGCAGAAGCGGAAAAATATACATCTTGGAAGTGGTAAAAACGGCAAAGATCCCGATGTTATTGATGTTGAAAAGTTGAATACAAAAACAGGCAATGTGGAGATAGAGGGCCACCTCAAAGTATAGAGGCATCTTTTTGGGAATAAGTTTTTTATGAATTGCTAAACTTTTAAGCACAGCAAAAATACACACGAGATCGAATGCAATTCTGAAAAATGAATTATACTCCCATACAATTCTGCCTTGCCCCTCGATAAAGAAAAGATACATAAGGGGGAGAATTGAATATTCAGGTCTCAGTCGGATGGTGTAATAGGTTACGCAAATCAGCTCAAATAAAAAAAACCATTTGAGATGGGGAGAATAGAGACAATTGAGTGTGAAATGTGTGACCGCTAATGCAGCCATGGTCCAAATCACATAATTCTTGGTTTCTACTATCGGTTGATCAGTCAAAGTATCGACGGTCTCGTTTTCCATACCCTATCTATTATCCCATGCAAGTTTTAAGTTGCGAAATATCTTTTTGCGCACTAACATAAAATCCATGAAATGCTCAAAAATTACCTCACTCTTGCTGTCATATCTTCTGCTTGTTCAGAGTTCTGGCGTTTTTGCTGAAACGGCCAGCGAGAATTCTGAACTCACTGGACCTGAGAAGGGACTCGAGAAAAGTAATCCCGAGTACAATATTCGGGAACTGGTTTTGCCCTCGGAAACAGGGGTCATCGGTAAATCCTCTGGTTCGATTTATTACAGTCCGGCAGTGAAGGGGAAAGTTTTAATTCCGGTACACTTCTGGGGTGCATTGGGGAAATCGGGGCTGCATTTCATTCCGATTGAAACCAATTTAGTGAATGGTCTTTCCATGGCCGGCGGCCCGTCCGGCGAAGCCGTTCTAGATAACGTACGCGTGACTCGGAAGTCTGGCGATAAGCTGGATGAAGAATATTTTGATATCTCAAAAGGGGGCAATACCAAGGCCTTCGAGTATAAATTAAGGCCCGGTGATACAGTTTTCGTTGAAAAAGATGATTTTCAAGCTAATCGTGCCTATTACACCGGTTTGGCTGGAGTCATCGCAACTGTCCTATCTTCTATTTTGCTCTACCGTCAGGTTCGAAAGAACCAGTAATTATTGATCCGCTGTGAGTAAATTATAAAAACTTGTGCCTGTTTCTTTCCATGTATAGTTTTCTAAGTGTTTCAATCTCTCCTGTCTATGCTGCAATTTCTCCTGAAGACTTATGATGCGTGGAATGGGAATTACAAACTGTTCAATTGTCTCGGCCACATGGATTTCGGGCAACCCGGCCAGGAGTTCAGAAGCTCCAACATCTTTCTTGAGCGTGTAAACATCAAGTCCCATTATTGCGGCTTCAATAATGACCAGCCCGAAAGGTTCGTATAAGGTGGGAAATAGAAATTGATCTGCCAAAGAATAAAAAAGTGGCAGTTCCTTTGTGTAAGGGATGTACGCGATATTGGGATACGTGCTTAGGTCAATGTGAGTTCCAACTTCCGGTTTACCAACGACAATAAGCTGATAGGGGGAGGTTTTCTTTTCTAAGCATTTCAAGATATAAAGAAGCCCTTTGCGTTCTAGCGCACCGACAAAAAGAGCAATCGGCTGATTAGGTTCCAGCTTTGTCATTTCCGGATAAGTATTTGCCAATTCGCGCCAGATCTCTTGTCGAGGCCTCAAATCTAAAGAAAATTTTTGGGTGTTAATACCGGAGTATGTGAGGTGTGTATTGTTCGGATTGCGATGATACTTTTCTATCAGGGCCTCTTGGACAAATTTAGAGAGCGCGCCAACTTTTACCAATGGATTCTGATAGACGATCCTTTCCCCGAGGTCAAAAAAGAAAAAGAGTATTTTTTTATAAATGTATTTATAGAAAGGCATTTTTCCCATGGTGAAATAGTGCTTGGCCCACTGAAAGTGTAAAAATTGAACATTCACAAACTTAGGGCGGAGATGGGCGATGCCGATGCCAAGTTCCTTGGCATGAGCGGGCACTCTAAAATAAGAATAAAGTAAGGCGTAGAACTGATAAAAAAGCATTTTTATCAAAAATGGTGCTAGTGTTTTACCCGGCACCTTTTTGAAAGAGCATCTTCCTTTCAACTCGGGAAATATATTTTCAAGTGCCGCTGACTCATAAGCAATGACTGTTAGTTTTTTGATGGCCCCAGGTGGAAAATTTCTCAGTGTTTCGATCATGGCATGACTGTGACCTATTTCGGGGTACAATTCATGAACGTAAAGTACTATTTCCATGGTCACACAAAGATTAAAAGTAATATTTTTTAATTTTAGGCCAAAAGTAATCTAAAATAGAACAAATAAAGAATGGGCCAAAGACGTGTATCTTACTTAATACATTTGAGCACTTTTGTCGGTTGGTAAAACATGGCATCAAGTTCGACATCCAAACTGGGACCTGACCTTCTTGTGATCAGTCCAAAGTATCGCCCAGACAGGGGGGGCCTGAGTGATTATACATTTTATTTTTTACAAAATTTTCATGAGCTGTTTCCAGAGCGAACCGCCCTCTTGTTGACAACGGCATCAGAGAGCATAAAAAATTATAGTAAAGATGACCCCCGTGTCTTGGCAATCATCCCCACCTGGGGATTTGGCGGACTTCGATCTCTGACAGCATGTCTTTTACAGAAAAAACCCAAAACGGTACTCATCCAGTATGTGCCCTATATGTATGGCAAAGCGGGAATCAATTTTTTCTTTCCACTTTGGGTTCTTTTTGCGCGCCTTTTTTTGCGACAGAGATTTCATCTTATGGCGCATGAACTATTCCATCCAAGTGAATTTTCCCTGAAAGGACAAATCCTCTTTTGGTCACATCTCTGGATGTTGGCCGTACTTGGCTTTGCCAGTCATGCCGTTTTTTGTTCCACAAAACACTTTGCATTCTTGGTTCGAATTGTGACTTTGGGCTTGAGACATCCTGTGGTATTGCCTGTGGGACCGAATATTGCGAGAGCAGTAGGGCCTTATTCTCTGACCCCGAAAAACATAGTGCTCTTTGGTTCGGCCCATCCATCCAAAAATTATTCGCTCGTCCTAAAATGCTTGGAACAGTACTTTAAAGCTGATCAACATTCTTATAGGTTACTTATTATCGGCCAGTCAGCTGAAGATATTAAATCTGTCTGTGCTCGCAGCAATTTTTCGTTAGAGAAGCACTTTTGGGAGCACACACAGTGCCTTGGCGAACTGCCAGAAAACAAAGTTGCAGAGATATTTGCAACGTCGCATCTTTCGATCAATTATTTTGTCGATGGCATTTCTTTGCGACGGGGATCAGCGATTTCTGCGTTAAATAGTGGTGTTCCGGTTGTGACGACTTTGGATAAAAAAAGTGATTCAATCTTTTTTGATCAACCTTTTATGTTTCTCTTTCCGCCTGAAGAAAAGCTTTTTAGGGATGCGCTACTTAGCTTCCTGCATTCGTATAAAAATTTAGAAGCTGAAGCCTTAGAATTATTAAGGAAACAGGCCATGGAATTTGTCGATCAAGAGTTTGCTTGGAAGGTTATTGTGACAAAGTATGAGCGGTACTTGAAGTGAGAGAGGGCCGTCACTGGCCCTCTCTGCAAAAGACTCGAGGAAATTAGGGAAGATTCATTTTGCGTGTTTTACGATTCAGGGAATCCATTCCACGTTTTAAATTGTACAGTTGCCTGCTATTCGTCGCTGTTTGCAAAAACTTCAGCTCGCCTTGTACCGGGGATACGTCGGACGAGTATGATTTGTAGCTTGAGTCAGCGAAGCTGGCAGGTCGATTATTGTTGATTAAGTCATTTAAGATCTCGGTATTAATGACAGAACTCAGGTCGACAAAAAGGCCAATGCCACTTTTACCAGACTCACGTGAGGTGAAAAGACCGGCCGAGCCAAGCACTCCTTGGATATTAAATCCGAGAAAAATATTGGCCCCACCAATGTACCCTGAAAGCACGTCAAATTCTTTTATGGCTGCGGCCACACCGAGCAGGACCGTTTTTTGATCCAAGGCAAAGTATATTTTGACATTTGTCCCAGGAATCAAGATTTCGATTACGGGAACCTGACCTATTCCACCGATTGGAATGGGTGTGCCGTTAGGTATAGTAGGACTTGCACCCCCTTGAATTTTGGCCACATCTGAAAGGTTAAGAGAAAGTTTGATCTCATTAAAGCCAGGCGTCAGAGTTGGAAGAAAGCTAATTTCGCCATAGGTTACATCTGGATTTTTTGGATTTCGAATCGGCATTGTGATGGCAGTAAAGCTTAAATTACCCACCATGAAGGACGCGCTCAAAGAAACCCAGATATCTTCGTCGCGTATACTTGATTGTAGAACAATGTCTTTAACAATCTGATTTTGCGAATTCTTACCACAGGCGTGGAAGACCACAAGAGAAAGCAAGAGAACAGTAAGCGGCAGTAACGCTCGCAAAAAAGCAATTGATCTCATAAAAAACCCCAGAGGAAAACGATGTTTTCTCAAGGCCAAGCAGGTGACTTCAAGCACACGTCCAACGGCAGCATACGTACTACGTAACACACTTGGGATGATGAATCATGAATGTTTATATTGGCAGTGATCTATCGGGAGCAAAGAGGCGATAGATAAATTTATCATAGTTGACAAAAAAAGTCCAGCATGTTTTCGGCAAATCTTACCCCTCATCTTTTTTTCGCCAATTATATTTGGCACTCAGGTGTAGCTGGGCCCAGTCCGAAAAGATCTGTGAGTATTAGAATGAATGAAATTGTAGGATTAGCATTATTCAATCAGTTTTCAACGACAACCTGGATTGCCGTTGCCGCCACAGTTTCATTTATCTGTTGCACCTGTTTTTATGTTTTCTTAGATTCCATGAGAAAACGATCATCGGGCGTTCTCTTTAAATTATTTTATATCCCGGCCAGAAAAAGCACGACAGACGCCATGCAGTTTGGGGGATTGCCGGTCGCCGCCAGCACTATTTGTGTATGGCTATTTTTGGGGAGCTACGGCAGATTTATGTTTCCACAGGATCGTTTCATGGCGACTATTTTTTTTCATGCCGTTATTCCTGGTTTATTGGTTTTGATTTACGGTTATCTTGACGACAAATTCGAATTACGGCCGATTATCAAACTTCTTACACAATTTATTGTTGTTACCATGTACGCCCTACTTACATCTCGCACCTTGTATCCTGAGTTTAGTACCGTAAGCTTCATTGTTGTATCCTTTTTCGGCTTGGGTGTCATGAATGGCCAGAATCTTTTAGATGGTCTTGATACTCTGACTATAAAAATCGCGATGGTGAGTTATTTGCATTTTGTGGCCCTGGGACTTTATTTTGCTCTCCCAACCGTTACCGCACTTGCCTGTTTGTCACTTGTTCCCCTATTGGCTTTTTACTCTTTCAACAAGGAACCCGCTAAAATTCATCTTGGGGAGATTGGGGGCGCCTTTATCGGTTTCTCATTTATCGTTCTGTCGTCGGTGTTTCATCGTTCGATGATTGTCGCAAATCCCTCTGGCTTGGCCAGGTCAGGTATTTTAGCGCTTATTCCACTTACACTTCCCATGGCCGAAATCGCTATCTCTTTTTTGCGCCGAATGGTCAATGGAAAGAGCCCTTTTGTAGGGGACAAATTTCATGTGCACCATATCCTGCGGCACTATTGGAAATGGGGGGCCTCGAAGGTCGCAACGGTCATGGCCTTGGCCTATGGAATTGTAACCTGCCTGTCTTTTTTGTGTTCCCATTTAATTCACCCCATTTGTGGATATGCTTTGATGATTGTGTCGATTGGCATAGCCTATTTTTTTGTGGGACGACCGTATTGGTTTGGTAAACAAACCGTCGACTTCTCTGTGAAATCCTTGTTTCAGTTCATCCGCAAGAAAGATGTTATGATTTTGGAAACTGCGTTGATTGACGAATTCAAAATAACCATTGTGCAGAATCCAGAGATCCACGATGAGATGGGCGCTGAAGCCGCGAATGGACAAGAAGACTCGGATAACAAGATCAAAAAAGTCTCTTAACCTTTCTTGAAGTTTAGTTTTCCTTTAAAATAAGTACAAATAGGCTCACACTTTAAGATACAGGCATTTTATGAAAGATGTAAGTAACACTCGTGCAGCCATCGCGCAAAGTTTAGGCGTTTCAAACACCGAAATCTATTCGACAGGTCTTGCTTTGATAAAAAAATTTCAGACCAGTGGCCCTATCTTGGATTTTGGTGCCGGCAAGGGCCATTTTTTACAAATGCTCGAAGGTCAATCATTTCTCGACTGCACTGGAGCTGATCTGATGGATCGACCGGCTGATATTCCGGCATCTAATCAATGGATTCAAGCTGATCTCAATCATCGGTTACCTGTCGCAGATGAAACTTATGACGTGATTATGGCCATCGAAGTAATCGAGCATTTGGAGAACCCAAGGGCCACGGCACGAGAGTGGAGACGAATTTTAAAACCTAATGGTCTTCTGATTTTTTCAACTCCGAATAATGAATCTTGGCGGGCCCTGATAGCTCTTTTTGTACGCGGTCACTTTGTTTCTTTTCTGGAAAAAGATTATCCCGCGCATATTACCGCGCTGACACGTTTGGATATCACCAGGATACTTCAGGAAAATGCCTTCAATCATGCTGGCTTTTTTTATACGACGAAGGGATTGGTGCCTGGATTGAAAGGTGTAACCTGGCAACAGCTCAGTATGGGGCTTTGCCGAGGGCGAAGATTCAGCGACAATATCTTTACGGTCGCGCGGAAGGTGTGAAAAGGAGTTATCTTTTGTCTGTTCCCAAAAAAATTTTATATGTTTCACCGAATGGATACCTGGGAGGTGCTGAGAGATTTGTGCTAACCGCAGTCAAGGCACATGCCCAAGCTGGAAACTTTGAGGTGGCCATTCTTTTCTTTTCCGATGGCGAAGCGTGCCAGGAGGCCGAACGAGCAGGATTGAATTGTTTTGTCCTGTCTAGACCATTCCGGTTTCGTTCTCCATGGAAGCTTTTTTATGCCTTAAGAGAGATGCGAAATATTGTGAAAAGCTTTAATCCTGACATGCTTCATCTCACCATGCCTTATGCCCATATTGCTTTATCCTTGGCCACATTGGGGCTCAATCTTAAGAAGGTATGGTTTCAGCAGGGACCGGTGGGAGGAAGGTTAGATCAAATCGCCAATCTATTTCCGGTGGACATGATTTTTTATAATAGCTTATATCTGCAAGAGATGCATCGCAAGGCCTGGCCTCCCGCTCGTGTAAGGGTGCAAGAAACAATCATTCGCTACGGAGTCGAATCCTGCTCAAATGCTCATTCAATCTTGATGCATTCTCCTTTAATCTTAGGTACTGCCGGCCGAATTTGCTCTTGGAAGGGTTTTCATAATATTCTTTACGCACTAGGAGAACTTAAAAGTGAAGGTGCGCTGCGGCCCTTTAAGTTGCATATTGCAGGTGATGCTAAGACTCCTCATGATCAAAGATATAAGCAGGATTTGCTGAACCTAACTCGCACCTTACAGTTAACAGATGAGGTTGAATTTCTAGGGCACAAAGGAAAAATGGACGACTTTTATCAGAGTGTGGATCTTTTCATTCATTCATCAATTATCCCCGAGCCGTTTGGGTTGGTTGTCGCCGAAGCGATGATCAATGGCTGTCTCGTGATTGTTTCTGATGATGGCGGGGTGAGAGACATTGTAAAAGATGGCATGAATGGTCTGACTTTTACTTCAACAACTTCGAATGCAGTGACAGACCTGAAAAAACAACTAAGCATATTCTTAAAATTGAAAAATAATTTTGAAGCAAAAAAATATCAAACGATTGCAGAGCAAGGGAGACAATTTATTCAAAATAATTACTCTATCCCACAAATGAGAGCGCAGCTTGAGGAACTATATTTAAAATTATCTGTATGAGTAACTCAAAAGCATCTAAGGTGCTGGTGACCACACCAGATTATTTTCCAAAACTCGGAGGACTTTCAAGCTTCACGAGAAATATTGAAACTACTTTAACTCAATTAGGAATACCATATCAGTTATATATCTGGCAGAGTTTTCAAGAACTGATGTTGAATCCCATCCGCACTGAAGGGTATAAGGCCGTCATTAATATTCATTTTTTAGGCGCTATGGCATCTCAAACAACGCAGATTCCTGTCCTGACTTTTTTTCATGGGTCAGAAATTTTGTTTTATTCTCCGAATATTTTCAAACGGATTATCAAGATAATTCAAAAAAATAAAATATTACGAAAGATTGAGCAAAATACCCTAAACATTTTCATCTCGGAATTCACACTCAATAAAATAAAAGCATTGGGTCTTCAGGAAGATATTGCTCGGGATCTCGTCGTACACAATGGTATCGACTGTCAGGATGCCCAGCTCATTTCCAAGAATTTGGATGAGGGCCCGTTAACTTTGATTTGCGTCGCCCGCGATGTCCCCCATAAAAATTTAGAAGGTGCTGTCATCTTGGCCAGGAACCTTTTTAAGGTGGCCAAGTGCCCGATCAAACTGATGCTCACTGCTGATCGACAATGGCCGGCCATCGAAGGTGTGGAGATCATTTCTCTGAGGCGTCCGACCCCAGCCATTCTTAAGGACCTTGTTGCTCATGCTCATTTCAATTTATTGCTTAGTCTGGATCATTCCACGCAGGGTTATTTTGAAGGATTTGGCCTGTCGGCCCTCGAGGCCGGAATGTTTGGAACACCCACCCTGGCATTTCCGACTGGCGGCCTGCCTGAAAACATCCATCATGGACTTAATGGGTATCTGATTCCTTCAGACAACTTGGTTGATGTGACTTTTTGGTACGAACAATTAAACAAAGAGAATTATGAAAAGCTGCGCAAGTCGACTTATAAGCACACAGTTGAAAATCACTCCCTTAAGGTTTATGAAAAAATATTTTCAAATTGGCAGGACTTGAAATAATGAAGTTAGCGATATATTTCAATTCACCTGCTTTAGGAGGTGCCGAAAGGTCCATGGTGCATCAGTTGGCCTTACTGCCGACAGAATGGAAAATTTCAGTCTTTATACCTTACATTAAAAGCATTCATGAAATAGAAATTTTGCAAAGCTACCTGAAAAGTGTCTTGAAACCAAAGTTTCAATTTTTTGAGATTATTCCACTTCTCTACCCTGCGGAGTTATATGCTCAATCACGTTTTGGGCAGACTTTCGCCGCCCCTGAGACTATTTTGCAGTTATTGGAATTTCAGGTTCATCTTCGCAATTTTGAGTTGCATCGATACGATTTACACTGGTGCAATGGAAATAAAATTGGGCTCCCGTTGTTTCTTTTTTTGGAAAAAGAAAGCGCTCGAGTTCCCTTGATCTGGCATTTTCGTGATTACCCTGAGTCTCGGTTGCCGTATGGTTTTATTTGGAAGTTGTTTTCCTGCACCAAGCTGCCCCTTTTTTTGCTCGGTAATTCTGATTCTGTCTGCGGGACGCTTCATGCCATCAAAGGCCGAGGCAAAGTGTGTCGTCTCTACAATCCCGCGGGAGAGTCATTTCAATTTCGGAAGTGGGACGCTGGTAAAGCAAAATTTAAAATGGGTCTTGTTTCGATGCTTGCACCCTGGAAAGGTTTGCACGTGGCCATGCAATACCACCAATTACTGGCGAGAGAATTCCATGAAATTGGCCTCCAAAATGTCACCGTGTATGGGGCCAATATCTACCAAACCAAAGGTGCTCATGATCACTACGCTGGTTCCCTGCAGACCTTTTTAAAAAAGTTTCCCAACGCAATATGCCATTTCGATTTTGTGGGAGATGCTCCTCCTACAAAAATATTTTCCGAGATCGACATCTTATTTCACCCCTCGTTACGACCAGAGCCTTTTGGCCGGGTGATTTTAGAAGCTTTCTTGAGCGGTGTACCAGTCATCAGCTTTTCAGATGGGGGCGCTTCTGAGCTGATTGAGCATGGTGGCTACAAAATTCCTAAATATCATCCGATGGCCTATTTTGAGACGGTAAAAGATATTATAATGAATGAACAAAATACACGCCGTCATATAGAATTGGCCTTTAATAGAGGGCAAGAGATTAATCGTTTGGCAGTAGCAGATATGCAAAATTTTTTACGGAATTTTTAATATTTTTTATATTGTCTTTTGATCTTCCACAAGTCTGTAAAAACTCTAAAAATTTGATGGGTGATTTTAAGTTTGCTACCGGCTACATCTTCCCATGATGAGACGGGATATTCGATGACTTCATGATCTCTTAGAAGCAGCAAAATTTCTATATCAAAAATCCAGCGTGAAATAAACGGCTTGCCAAAAGCCTTGTGAATGACGGAGCGACGGAAAAGCTTTGCGCCGCACTGAGTGTCATAGCTGCCAATTCGAAAAAGAAAAAAAAGTGCCGTCGCAAAGAGACGACCAAAAAGATGCCTTTTTTGTGATCGCACAATCCTGCTCCCGAGGCGGAAAACCCGGCTACCCCATAGTGCTTCAACATCGGGGTATAAATTGGTATAATGTAAAAATTTAGCGACTTCACTTAATGGAGTGGCAAGATCAGCATCCCAAAAACCGGCCCACTCAATGCCAGAAAAAAAGTCATTCTCTAAAAAATGAAGTATACCTCGTCGTACAGCTTCTGCTTTCCCAACGTTCGTTTCTAATTTAAGTAACTGCAGACGCCCATTGCAATGAGGCTGAAGAACCTGGCTTGTTTGATCAGCGCTGCCATCATCGACAAAAATAAAGAAGATATGTGGGTCAGATTTTAAAAATTCTTGAATCTTAAGTCGGGAGGCCTCGTTGTAGCACGGAACAATAAGGCATACTTTCTCATGGAGTTGCATGGGCGAGTCTCTTTTTCACGGCGAGGCGATGGAGGGCCTTGGTAAACACAAACCATTTTTCAAAATTTTCTTTACTTTCAAATCGCACAGAAAAACCAGTGTCAAATTTTTTTTCTTGCTGTTCACTCCAAATATGGTGGGCAATCATGTAAAAAGCTTGCTCCTTCACCTTGAGCGTGATTTTTTTCCCAATCATGCTACTCAGGTCGTTGGTGCTTTCCACCCGAATTCCACCCGTGCCGATTTCCAGTACCTTAATGCGACCGGAATCATTTTCAATTTCAATGGGGGTTGGCAAGTGACCGACGTTGTAACGGGGAAAGAGACGTCCGATTTCAAGCGTGCGCAGCTTTTCTGTTTTGGCCAAGCTAGAACGAACTTCGTCGATGCCCTCAAGCACCTTCGTTTCATCAACGGCATCATGGAAAGGTCCAAAAACTAAAACCCATTTTCGTGCTATTTCCCAAGTGAGGATAATGGCAATTTGGGCGGTCTTTGGGGGTAAAGTCTGATCAACTATGTCGGGTGTACACACTTCAGCCTTTTTCAGCAGAGTTCTTATAATGGCATCGACATCAAAGAGCGATAGCTTTTGATCTTGGACATAGGAAGATTGTTTTTGCTTAATACAGTGTAAGATATCACACGCTTCTCCGGTAATTTCGAAGAGCGCCCACGGATTAGGGGACAGAAAACTCTCTATCTTTTCAAACAAGGTGTTTATGTTCATGCTAGTTCTTTCTGCTGATTATACATGCATATTCCTAGCTATCATATAGACAGTTGGTGGTTCGTAAGAAACAGTACGCATAAAATCTTTATTAAGGAAAAAAATTAATATAGACTTAATATATATTGTGCGTGATGGCGAGGAGAAGAATATGAGTAAGAAGAAAGAGAACAAAAAAAATGACGAAGGTGGAAATTTAACCACCAGCATTGAAAAGCAGAAAAAAACAAAGCGACCATACATGCCTCCCGAAATTATCTCAGAAGACCTGATGGCATTCGGCGCTGTTTGTAACGGTATCGCCTCGGGCGGACGCAAGAGCACCGCAAGCGCTCCAAGCTTTTGCAATACGTCCCGACTGCTTTCCTAGTACAGGGAGGATGATGATGCTATCCGCTCCTCAAGAATGCCCCGTTCAGAATGCTGAACTTTTGAAGACTAAAATTTCACTGTTTAATCAGATGGGCCGAGAGACATTTTCATCGGAACTCAAAGTGGATTTTCATGGGATTTCCTTGCTTTGTCGTACAGCCAGTGAGGCCATGCTGGAGGTTCTCAAGGCAAGTTTACCAAAACATCATGGTGTTTCGTTTGTTGGACCAGTGACGACGATAGATTGGTATACTCCTGAGGATATTTTGTTTTTTCCTGCCCACTTTTCCGATGAGCCCGTCCCTGATTGCCATATTTTTGAAAGTCCTGCCGGTGAATTTGCCGTGCAAAGAGATTTTGTCGGACATGATAATCTGATGGGAAGGATATCAGTTTTAACTGATCCACAAAATACTGACGGTGTTTATAATGCCCTCCGCTGGGCCTTGCCACGTCGGATGCTCCAGCACTCGAGAATATTGCTCCACAGTTCCGCTGTGGTGAACCGCGAGGGAAGTGCCTATATTTTTTTAGGCCACTCTGGTTTTGGAAAAACTACTGTGGCCTCTTTGGCCGATGACCGTCTCGTTTTGGGTGATGATATGAATGTGATTTTTATCGACCGCCATGTCACCGTTAAGCAAGCATTTTTAGGCGGGGTAATTATCCCCAAAATAGAGAACGTGAGCACCTATCCAATCAAGGCGATTTATTGGTTGAAGCAATCGACATCTGTTGATGTGATTCCATTGACAACAATAACCGGTCTACAAAAGCTAGTAGCTTCTGCCGCCAATATTTTTATTGGCGCGCAAAAGCAGGTTCATGTGAAACAAGTAATGGAACTGGCCATGAAAATAATTGAGCACGTACCATGCTATGAGTTGCGTTTTCAAAAAAATAAGGAGTTTTGGAATGTCATCGAATAATCCAATACGCGTCCAGCGAAAATCGGTTCCCTGGCAAGAAGTTGATGGTCAGGCCATCGTTCTGTCACCGAGCACAAACAAAGCTCATGAACTCAATGCCACTGCCACTTTGCTTTGGCACCTGATGGAGCAGCAAGTTTCGATTGAGCAGATGGCCAATGAAATCACTGCGCAGTTTGAGGTTGATATGACTTCTGCTCGTCATGATATTGAGGCTATTTTAAAGCGCTTTCATGAGGAAGGTCTGGTTGAGTACCAGTAAGCTTCCACCTCACAGTGTTATTGATAATCTTCGCATGTTATCTGTGGACAAAGCGATTCCACTCCAGGCTTCCCTCGAGCTAACCAATCGATGCAATGAGCGATGCACGCATTGCTATATTGATCACTTTAGGGATGATCCGCAAAGAATTTTATCAAAGGAAGATTGGTTTCTAATTATTCAGAAATTAAGAGATGCGGGAACGCTTTATCTTGTACTCATGGGGGGGGAGGCCATGCTCAACCCGTTTTTTTGGGATATTTTAGCGTATGCTAATGATTTACATTTACATGTTTCGATGATTACCAATGGACTCAAAATCCAAACACAAAATGTGGCAAAAAGACTAAAAGAAACCGGTCTTCACGTGGTGACCGTGTCATTATATTCCCTTGATGAATTGATACATGATGAAATGACGGCAGTTATGGGATCGCATGTAAAAACCATGCACGCCATAGAACTGCTCCTCGAACAGGGGATTGAGGTCACCATCAACTGTCTTCTGACTCGGCAGAATATTGAGACGCATTTTGATTTAATAGAATGGTGCATAGGAAAAAATCTCCAGATTAAGGAAGATGTGACAGTCACCCCCAAATTAAGTGGCGATCTTTCTCCGGTAAATCTACGGGCCACGCAGCAGCAGCTGCGCTGGTATTTCGGAGAAAAGGCCCGGCGTTGGCCAAAAAGTACACCTCGACCGATTATGGAATCTCCTGAGGATTACGTCTGTAATGTGGCAAAAGGTAAATGTGCTGTTACGGCCTATGGTGAGCTACTAGGTTGCATTGATGTTCGTGAGTCATTTGGATCTTTGCTTACCGAAGATTTTTCTACCATATGGAATAGTCCCATCGCTTTGAAGTGGAGAAATTTAAAATTAAAGGACATCAAGGGAATCAATATTCTGAGTGGGTGTGGTCATTTTTGTGAGCATTGCTTTGGCATGGCCATACATGAATCAGATACCCCGCTGACATTAACAGAAGGGAGCAAAGTATTGGCTTCCGTCAAAGAAGCTGTTTATCAATCCAGTTTCAATGAACAAGGTGATGCCCGTGATAGCTGATCCTAGTCACTCCAATATGATAAAAATACCTTTGACTGGCACGAGTATGTGGCCGGTTTTAAAACCAGGCGACACTCTTTTCGTTGAGGTTTTTTCTCACATCTCCCCCGTCACAGAAATTGGTGATATTTTAATCGGACGCTTGAACGGCGAATTTGTGGCCCATCGTCTTATTCACCAAGTTCCACATAATATTATGAAAGGGGATTTTGGCCTTTATGTGGACAATGAAAATCACCCCTTCGGACGAGTTTTAGGCATCGAACGCGCTCATAAAGTTATCTGGTGGGGACTCTCTGGTCAGCCTATGAAAAAATATTTTGCGTATTTATCCAAGATCCGATCATCTGAAAAGCCAAGAATTCTCCGGCGATTGGCCTTAACAATAATTCATCTGCTGAGCATGTGTAGTATTCCGGCAGAATTAAAATATGGCCAAGAAAGATCTTAAATATTTTTTCAGTTGATGGCGTAGCCACAGAAGATCATAGCTGAGCGCCATAGTCAGCGAATCCTTCGTGGCATGCTTAATCACATAATATTGTACCCCAAATTGCCGCCCACGAAGGAGGAATTGCTTTGTGAAAAACAATTTCCATATGGCCGGTTTTGAGAGTGCGAAGGCTTCACATAAATCCTGCCTCAAGGGTGTCTTAAAAAAATTAAGCAGCATATAAAAGACCATTTGATGGGAGCGAAATAAACCTAAGTCATCTGCGATTTTGACCATCTTGTTGCTATCAATTTTATCTGCTTCATAACGGTAAAGTCGTTCAATATCAAGGGACCAAAATAATTTAAGAAAAGTATGTTGAAAGGCCAAGTGTCCAATCAGATACGACAGTTCGAGGTGTGGCTCAAGCAATTTCAAGGCCCGGAATTTCCCAAATTCTTTGAATTCAGGATAGGCCATTTTTTGGCGATGATAAAAAAGATCAAAATGCAATTCAATGGTGGCAGGATTCCAATGCGCGGGAGTTTGCCACAATGATTTATGATGATTTCCCTCCCAATGATCGTCGTCTGCTTGCAATTGGAAACCCTGGCTTTGCAAAATTTCATTGAGAGAACTCTGATGTTCTCGGGCAATATATAAGTCGATGTCAGAGATTGCGCGTGACCCATAATCGGAATAGATACGTCCGAAAAAGCTCAGACCTTTAAGAACGACTGCTGAAATATGATGCTGATGGAGCAAATCATCTATTTGCTCCATCACTGTCCAGAGAAGTTGATTTTGATGCTTTTGGTGTAGCCATCGAATGGCACAACTTTTTTTTAAATCAGGCGCAAGTAACTCCTGATGTTGAGAGTAAAGGAACCCTTCCAATTTATGTTCCCGCATTGGCCCAGTATCTTGTATTTCAAGGAGTGAATTGAGCATATGCTATTCCACATTCCATTAATCGCAGCAACTTCTGACTTTTATTATAGTTTTCTTTTGATTTTTATAATGGCGCACTGCTTCGTGACGGTTGAATTTGATTTTTACGTTGCGAAATTTTATCAAAGCGTCTTTTATCATCTTTTTTAATATTTTTTGCTTGACCACTTCGCCCTAGATCATTAATATCCCGCGAAGTCGCTACTTCTTTAAGCATTTTTTCCTGTCCTCTTTCGAATTAAAGATGTGAGGTAAAAGCCTTTGGAAGTGACTTGCTCTTTTAAAATTTAGAATAAGAAAAAGATTGCTGTCTTAATTGACAGTAATAAAGACGAGAAGAGACCAAGAAAAAGTTTGGTGTAACAGATGCTAAAGAGACGTAAAAGTTGTTTTCAGCTGAGTTCTCTTAGTGCCAAACGCTTTGGACGGAAATTGTTTTGCTGAAAGGCAGACGAGGGAAGTCAGAAGAATCATCTGCCCGTCATAATTGATTGATCCGAATTATCAAGAAAATATGTCAAAGATTGTTTTTAGCTTGGAGAGTTTGATCCTGGCTCAGAACGAACGCTGACGGCGTGCTTAACACATGCAAGTCGCACGAGAAAGTTCTTCGGAATGAGTAGAGTGGCGCACGGGTGAGTAACACGTAGGTGACCTCCCAATTTGAGTGGGATAACCCGAAGAAATTCGGGCTAATACCGCATACGAATGACAAAAATGGAACTAGTCATTGAAAGGAATGCCTCTGCTTGCAAGCATTCGCAAATTGATGGGCCTGCGGGACATTAGCTAGTTGGTGGGGTAATGGCCTACCAAGGCAACGATGTCTAGCGGATCTGAGAGGATGATCCGCCACACTGGAACTGAGACACGGTCCAGACTCCTACGGGAGGCAGCAGTGGGGAATCTTGCGCAATGGGCGAAAGCCTGACGCAGCAACGCCGTGTGAGTGAGGAAGGCCTTCGGGTTGTAAAGCTCTGTCGGATGGGAAAAAAGACGATACGTCGAATAGGCGTATCGAGTGATGGTACCATCAAAGGAAGCACCGGCAAACTTCGTGCCAGCAGCCGCGGTAATACGAAGGGTGCAAGCGTTGTTCGGATTTATTGGGCGTAAAGCGCGCGCAGGCGGATTTGCAAGTCAGATGTGAAATCTCGGGGCTCAACCCCGAAACTGCGTCTGAAACTACAAGTCTAGAATCTCGGAGAGGGAGGTGGAATTTCGCATGTAGGGGTAAAATCCGTAGATATGCGAAGGAACACCGGAGGCGAAGGCGACCTCCTGGCCGAGTATTGACGCTGAGGCGCGAAAGCGTGGGGAGCAAACAGGATTAGATACCCTGGTAGTCCACGCCGTAAACGATGTGCACTAGGTGTGGGGAGATTGACTCTCTCCGCACCGCAGCTTACGCATTAAGTGCACCGCCTGGGGAGTACGGTCGCAAGACTAAAACTCAAAGGAATTGACGGGGGCCCGCACAAGCAGTGGATTATGTGGTTCAATTCGAAGCAACGCGCAGAACCTTACCAAGGTTTGAAATCCGACAAACCCGCCTGAAAGGGTGGGGTGCTCTTCGGAGAATGTCGAGACAGGTGCTGCATGGCTGTCGTCAGCTCGTGTCGTGAGATGTTGGGTTAAGTCTCGCAACGAGCGCAACCCCTATTTTTAGTTGCCAGCATTAAGTTGGGCACTCTAGAAAGACTGCCTGGGTTAACCAGGAGGAAGGTGGGGATGACGTCAAGTCCTCATGGCCTTTATACCTTGGGCTACACACGTAATACAATGGTCGGTACAGAGGGAAGCGAACTCGCGAGGGGGAGCCAATCTCAAAAAGCCGATCTCAGTCCGGATTGGAGTCTGCAACTCGACTCCATGAAGTTGGAATTGCTAGTAATCGCAGATCAGCACGCTGCGGTGAATACGTTCCCGGGCCTTGTACACACCGCCCGTCACACCATGGGAGTTGTCCTTACCTGAAGCCGTGACCTTAACCGCAAGGAGGGGAGCGTCTACGGTCGGGATGATGACTGGGGTGAAGTCGTAACAAGGTAGCCGTAGGGGAACCTGCGGCTGGATCACCTCCTTTAAGGAAGCATAGGTTTTTCACTTCGGTGAAAACCTGTGATGTCAACTTGGTCTCTTCTCTTTTTTTTATATTGCTATGGATAAGAATGGGATTGTAGCTCAGTTGGTTAGAGTACGTCCCTGATAAGGACGGGGTCGATGGTTCGAATCCATCCAGTCCCACCATTGACTTAGAAATAGCAAAAAAGCTCTTTAACAATGACATAACAGGATCAGATAGAGACGAGAACCCATATAGAAATTAACTCAAATGTAAAGTTAGATTTAATTAAAAATACAGAACTGTGTTGTGAATGAAATAGATAAGGCAAAAGCTACTAAGGGTGTATGGGGAATACCTAGGCAGTAAGAGGCGAAGAAGGACGCATGCTAGTTTGCGAAAGCTTCGGTGAGCCATCAAGCAGGCTTTGAACCGGAGGTGTCCGAATGGGGAAACCCCTTCATTGGAAACAGTGAAGACTCCACACTGAGTCAAGTAGGTGTGAGAGAGCGAACCCAGGGAACTGAAACATCTAAGTACCTGGAGGAAAAGTAATCAACCGAGATTCCGCTAGTAGTGGCGAGCGAACGCGGAAGTGCCCAAACCGAAAAGCATGCTTTTCGGGGTTGTAGGACTTGCATAATGGAAGCGAAGGTAGAAGAAGTGTCTGGGAAGGCACACCAAAGAGGGTGAAAGTCCCGTAATCGAAACCTGAGCGACTTGGCGAGTATCCTGAGTAGGACGGGACACGTGTAATCCTGTCTGAATCTGGGGGGCCCACCCTCCAAGGCAAAATACTAATTACTGACCGATAGTGAACAAGTACCGTGAGGGAAAGGTGAAAAGAACCCCGATGAGGGGAGTGAAATAGAATTTGAAACCGTACACCTACATACAGCGAGAGGGTTATTGACATGCCTGATCGCGTACCTTTTGCATTATGAGTCGCCGAGTTACGGTATGTGGCAAGGTTAAGCCGTTGAAGGTGTAGCCGTAGGGAAACCGAGTCTGAATAGGGCGAATAGTCGCATGCCGTAGACCCGAAACGGGATGAGCTAACCATGGACAGGCTGAAGCGAGGGTAACACTTCGTGGAGGGCCGAACTCATGAATGCTGAAAAATTCTGGGATGATCTGTGGTTAGGGGTGAAAGGCCAATCAAATTCCGTGATAGCTGGTTCTCTCCGAAATGTATTTAGGTGCAGCGTCTAGTGATTGCTGTCGGGGGTATAGCACTGACTTGGCTAGGGGTCTTACCGGACTACCAAACCATATCAAACTCAGAATACCGACAAGTAGAGCTAGGCAGTAAGACTGCGGGTGCTAAGGTCCGTAGTCGAGAGGGAAAGAGCCCAGATCGCTAGCTAAGGTCCCAAAATCGTATCTAAGTGGGGAAGGTTGTGGAATTACTTTGACATCCAGGAGGTTGGCTTAGAAGCAGCCATCCTTTAAAGAAAGCGTAATAGCTCACTGGACCAGTGATTCTGCGCCGAAAATGTAACGGGGCTAAAGATACGTACCGAAGCTGCGAACTAATTTAGTGGTAGGAGAGCATTGTGTGTGCTGATGAAGGCGTACTGGAAGGAGCGCTGGAGGTCCCACAAGAGCTGATGGCGACATGAGTAGCGATAAGAAATGTGAGAATCATTTCCGCCGAAAATCTAAGGGTTCCTGGGCCAGGTGAATCCGCCCAGGGTTAGTCGGATACTAAGGCGAGGCCGAAAGGCGTAGTCGATGTACAACAGGTTAATATTCCTGTACTTGGTAAAGATCGTTTGACTTGATGGAGTGACGGGGAAAGATAGCGGGGCCACCTGTTGGATGGTGGTTTAAGCATGTAGGGGGATGTCCTAGGTAAATCCGGGATGTCATTAACTCCGAGATGTGAATACGAGGGCCTGGCCCGAAGTCTGTGACTCTATGCCTTCAAGAAAAGCTTCGCAAGGAGATGTTTATCAATCCGTACCGTAAACCGACACAGGTAGATGAGGAGAGAATCCTCAGGCGTTTGGGATAACTCTAGTTAAGGAACTCTGCAAATTGGTGCCGTAACTTCGGGAGAAGGCACGCCTTTGTTGGTGACATCACTTGCTGGTGAAGCTGACGAGGGTCGCAGTGAAAAGGGGGTAGCGACTGTTTATCAAAAACACAGGTCTCTGCAAACACGGAAGTGGATGTATAGGGGCTGACGCCTGCCCGGTGCTGGAAGGTTAAAAGGAGGAGTTAGGGTAACCGAAGCTCCGAATCGAAGCCCCAGTAAACGGCGGCCGTAACTATAACGGTCCTAAGGTAGCGAAATTCCTAGTCGGGTAAGTTCCGACCTGCACGAATGGCGTAACGACTTCCCCACTGTCTCAACTGGAGCCCCAGCGAAATTGGAGAACGCGTGCAGATACGCGTAACCCGCGGTAGGACGAAAAGACCCCGTGAACCTTTACTGTAGCTTGGCATTGGGTTTCGAGTGACATTGCGTAGGATAGGTGGGAGCTGTTGATCCGTGCGTTCCGGCGTACGGGGAGGTACCGTTGAAATACCACCCTATGTTACTTGGAATCCTAACCTACGATCATGAACTGGTCGGGGGACAATGTCTGGTGGGCAGTTTGACTGGGGCGGTCGCCTCCCAAAGAGTAACGGAGGCGCACGAAGGTTCCCTCAGGCCGAATGGAAACCGGCCGTAGAGTGTAAGCGCATAAGGGAGCTTGACTGCAAGGCAAGCAAGCCGAGCAGATGCGAAAGCAGGTGCTAGTGATCCGGTGGTTCCGAGTGGAAGGGCCATCGCTCAACGGATAAAAGATCGTCCGGGGATAACAGGCTGATCGCTTCCAAGAGTTCACATCGACGAAGCGGTTTGGCACCTCGATGTCGGCTCATCGCATCCTGGGGCTGGAGCAGGTCCCAAGGGTTTGACTGTTCGTCAATTAAAGCGGTACGCGAGCTGGGTTCAGAACGTCGTGAGACAGTTCGGTCTCTATCCACCGTGGGCGTAAGAAATTTGAGGGAATCTGACCTTAGTACGAGAGGACCGGGTTGGACGAACCTATGGTGAACCGGTTGCGGCGCCAGCTGCATCGCCGGGTAGCTACGTTCGGAAGGGATAACCGCTGAAAGCATCTAAGTGGGAAACCCATCCTAAGATAAGATTTCTATGAGGCCACTTGAAGACAACGAGTTTGATAGGTCGGAGGTGTAAGTGCAGTAATGCATTGAGCTGACCGATACTAATTGGCCGATTTGCTTTTGTTTTTAAATTTTGTTTGTAATACATTCTGTGCTATATGGGTTCTTTATATCTGATTCTGTTTTGTGATTGTTAGAGAGAAAGTTTGTTTGCGGCATCTGAACTGAATTTAAAGTTAGGTTTGGATGCTAGGAGACGAAGGAAGCGAAGAGCGAGGCGTAGCGGTAGCTACGTTGAGCACGGAGTGACTGAGGCGACGAAGCAGACAGGCCTAAATTTAAATTTAGTTTTGGTGTGTCGATAGCGCTGGGGAAACACCCGATCCCATCCCGAACTCGGCAGTTAAGTCCAGTTGCGGCGAAGGTAGTGCTTGGGAAACTAAGTGCAAGAATAGCAAGATGCACCAATTTTTATAAAACCCTGGTTTCGGCCAGGGTTTTTTTTTGCCTGAAATAGCCACAGTGGCGCATTGTGCCAAGCAACAATTACGCGCGGTTAATATTACCCTGTGGATTTTTCTGCAGAGAGCATTAGAATACTCTCTAATGCCTCAAAAATTATTTAAAATTCATCTTATTTTTATGGCGATAGTTGGAATCTTGTCGCTGGCGGCCTACCTCTTTTATGATGGGCTCTCGGATCACATGCTCTCTATCTCTTCGGACAATCACTTTAATTTGATTAACTACGTTGGCAGTTCTTTTTTGTCACTTCTCAAATTTTTAGTAGGGCCATGGATATTTTTTGCAGTTGTACTATTAGTTCTTTCTTTTCCTCTGAGACAAAAAAGGGTCATTGATCATTTTGACGTGCTTGGTGTTTATCTGATTATTTTATCTACCCTGTTTTTTTTTGATGCCTTGGCACCAGATTTTCTTGGCAATGCGCTTCAGTTTTATCTGCGCAATATACCTAAATGGTTTGCGGCTACAGTTGGTTTGGTGACAGCTTTTTTATATGGACAGGCCGTATGGAGAAAGCAGTTTATTGAATTCGTGTGGGCTTCAATCAAAAAAATTAGCAGGATGTTTTTCATTCTTCGCGATTTCTCAGGCAGGTTCAGGCCTAAAACAATCACCCCTCCGCCTCGCCCTTTAGTTAAACCGCTGCGCCAGGAGCAGGAAGTAACCGAGTCTCAGAACCCTCATCCCACATTGCCGGGTCTCGTCGTCATGGAGCAAACCGTTTCTCCATTAGCGAAAGAAGTAACTGAGAAAGTGGTTCGTGAACGTACCGGAAAGAAAACTACAGATAATAATTTTTCCGACGAAAAATATTATGCTGTCTTCAATGAGTTTAATCCTAAATCTCAAAGCGGGCGCCAGGCACATCCTGATCAAGGATATTTTTCCGACATTATTGGGCGAATCGAAGAAAAATTTAATGAATTTAAAATTGATGGCAAGATCATTGATATTTTAAAAGGTCCAGTTGTGGATACTTTTGAGTTGGAGCTAGGCCCTGGAGTTAAAGTTTCTAAAGTCACCTCTATTTCTGAAGATCTGGGTCTTGCACTTTTTGGGGCCCCTATTCGCATTGTTTATCCAATGAAAGGGCGAACAACTGTTGGGATAGAAGTCCCACGAAATCCGCGGGAATTAATCTATCTCAATGAAATTCTAGAAAGCCAAGAGTATAAGAGTAATACAGGTGCATTGCCGCTTGCCATGGGGAAAGATGCCTTTGGACGACCATTTATTGTAGACCTTGCCACCATGCCTCACATGCTCGTCGCGGGCTCAACCGGCGCTGGTAAATCGGTATTTATCAATACCATTCTTGTATCTCTACTGGTGAAAAAGTCACCTCGGCAAATGAAGCTTCTCTTAATTGATCCCAAGCAGTTGGAATTGGCCTTGTATGCTCGGTTGCCGCATTTGATAATGCCTGTAATGACGGAACCTAAAATGGCTTCCGTCGCCCTGCTGTGGGCGGTTCAAGAGATGGAGCGCCGATACTCGATTTTAAAAGAATTTGGTGTGCGAAGTATCGATGGATTTAATTCCAAATTAAAAACGGCTTCGACAGAGCTTGTTGCCAAAATTCAAGCGTTGTATACGAGTGAGAATAATGGTGATTATGAACTTCCCCACATTGTCATCATCGTGGATGAATTTGCAGATCTTATTTTAACTAAATCAGGTAAAGAGATTGAAAATAATGTCTGTCGCCTCGCCGCCAAGGCCCGGGCCGCCGGTCTTCATCTCATCGTGGCCACTCAACGACCATCGGTCGACGTCATTACCGGACTTATCAAGGCCAATTTTGCGACTCGAGTTTCTTTTCGGGTCACCTCGGCAGTTGATTCAAGAACCATCTTAAACCAGATGGGGGCCGAGAAATTATTGGGCAAAGGAGACATGCTTTACAAGCAAGGAGTCGATACGATCAGGGTCCACAGCTCTTATGTTGACGAAAATGAAATTGAGGCCTTGTCTGAACGCCTCTCAACATTTCAAACGCAGTACGATTCTGCCGTGTTGGACTTTATTGAAAATGCCGATGCGACCTCTGACAAGTCGGGACTTATGAGCAATGTGGCATCTCACGAAGATGGGGATGATGATCTTTTTGAACAAGCTGTTCAGGTTGTCATGGAGCATCGAATGGCCAGCGCTTCCATGCTCCAGCGCAGACTGAAGATTGGCTATAACCGGGCCGCAAATTTAGTGGAAGAAATGGAAGCCAAGGGTATTGTTGGACCGGCACAAGGTTCTCGCCCGCGAAAGGTTTTATCTTCGATTAGCTAAATGATGCGCAATGTTAACCTATCCTTTTCTTGCCTACTTGAGGCCAGCTGTGTTAATCATCATTCCCAAATATTAACAGTCACCTGCAGAGATTTGAGGTCCTTAATAGTTTTATTAGGGCACGGGTGATCAGATTAACCTCAAAGGAGAATTTATGTCTGAATTATCATTGAAAGGTCTTTTAGAGGCCGGTGCCCATTTCGGTCACCAAACCCACAAGTGGAATCCCAAAATGAAGAAGTACGTTTATGGAGAACGTAATGGGATTTACATCATTGATCTGGCCAAAACTATTCCTATGGCCAAAAAGGCTTTTGATTTTATCAAGAAAACAGCTTCTGAAGGTCGGCCAGTTCTTTTTGTTGGAACCAAACGACAAGCGGCAGTGATCATTCAGGATGCCGCTTCAAAGTGCGGTGCTTTTCATGTGACCAACCGTTGGCTTGGTGGCATGTTGACCAACTTTAAAACCATTGCTCTTTCCATTGATAAAATTCGCAAAGTGGAAAAAATGAAAGAGACAGGAGATTTTGAACTTCTGACAAAAAAAGAAAGATCTAAAATTGATAAAGATATTATTAAACTCGAGCGAAACTTGGGCGGAATCAAGGACATGCGAAAAGTTCCTGGTGCCGTTTTTGTTGTCGATCCTACCAAAGAACACATTGCCGTTTTAGAAGCTCGCTCCCTTGGAATTCCGGTTATTGCCATTGCTGATACAAACTGTGATCCAACAGGAATTGACTACATTGTGCCTGGTAATGATGATGCGGTTAAGTCGGTCGCCATGTTTACCGAATACTTCGCCCAATCAGTCCTCGAAGGAAATGCGCAAGCTTCCAAGAATGCAAAACTGACCAAGCCAGAAAAAGATATGGCCCTTGAAAAAGAAATTATCACCAAATTTGAGAAGGATATTGATTTGATTGGAGAAGATGATTTCGATACGACTGAAACAGAAGAAGAGTCATCAGAAGAAGAAACCGAGACTTTAAAGTAATTTTGAACCTCAAAAAGCGGGATTGATATGAGTGGTTTTACAAGTGAAGATGTTAAACGATTAAGAGAACAGACAGGCGCTGGTATGATGAGTTGCAAGGAAGCCTTGGTACAATGTACCGGCAACTTTGAAAAAGCGGTGGACTATTTGCGGAAAAAGGGTCTGGCAGCCGCTGAAAAAAAGCAGGGAAGAATTGCAGCGGAAGGACTCGTTGGCTCTTACATTCATAATGGCAAAATCGGCGTTATGATTGAAGTGAACTGTGAGACTGACTTTGTGGCAAAAAGTTCCGATTTTCAAAATTTTGTGAAAGATATGGCAATGCAAGTTGCCGCTACCTCGCCTAAGTTTGTAAAAGCAGAAGACATGGATGAAGAGTTTAAAAGAAAGGAAGCAGAGATCTATGCTGCGCAATTGAAAAACGAAGGCAAGCCGGAACACATGATTGCAAAAATTGTCGAAGGCAAAATCAAGAAAATGGCGGCTGAGGTTTGCCTCATTGAGCAGCCCTTTATCAAAAATACTGATGTAACGGTAAAGGATCTGATTAATGAACTCACCCTAAAACTTGGTGAAAAAATCCAAGTCCGTCGCTTCACTAAATTTGTTTTAGGAGAAGGCATTGAAAAGCGGCAGGAGAATTTTGCGAATGAGATTGCCAAAATGACTGGGCAACAATAGAGAAATTTTCTTAGATACTAAGGGGGACACTGTCCCCCTTTTTTTTACACACTGGTGAGGGCATAAATGAAATACAAAAGAGTCTTGCTCAAACTTTCCGGAGAGGCTTTGTCGGGCAACCAGGGGCATGGTGTAAGCGAGGAAATCTTGGATACCTTGTCACTCGAGGTTAAAGAGCTGAATCAAAAAGGTGTGGAGGTCGCGATCGTCATCGGGGGAGGAAACATTCACCGCGGTGTGGCCGGTGCGACCAAAGGTATGGATCGAACTACTTCCGATCACATGGGAATGTTGGCCACGGTGATCAATTCCTTGGCGCTTCAGGATTCTCTTGAGAGAAAGGGAATTAAGACTCGTGTTTTAACTGCGATTGAGATGAAAGAGATTGCCGAACCTTATATTCGCAGGAGGGCCATGCGACATTTGGAAAAAGGTCGAGTGGTGATTTTTGCGGCGGGCACAGGAAATCCTTACTTCACGACGGATACGGCGGCGGCGTTGCGGGCGAATGAAATTGATGCCGATGTTATTTTGAAGGCGACCAAGGTCAATGGCGTCTATGACATGGACCCCATGACGAATAAAGAAGCTAAGAAATACGATACACTAAGCTATATCTCTGCAATTAATAAGGGGCTCAAGGTAATGGATTCCACGGCCTTAAGTTTAAGCATGGATAACGATATTGATATTATCGTCTTCAATGTGTTTGAGCGTGGAAATATTATGAAAGTCGTTATGGGTGAAAAACTGGGAACTCGAATTACTAAGAACGTTTAGTTAAATATCTCGGAGGCTTCTATGTTGAACGAAGTAAAAAAATCGCTTGAAGATGCCATGAAAAAAACTTTGGAGTCGTTCAAGCATCAACTTACCAAAATAAGGACAGGTCGTGCGAGTGCATCTGTGTTAGATGGGATTATGGTGGATTATTATGGTACCCCGACCCCGATTAAACAGGTGGGACAAGTGAGCACTCCCGAGGCGCGTTTACTCCAGGTTCAGCCCTTTGATAAAACGCTTATTCCATCAATTGAGAAGTCTATTCTCGGGGCCAATATTGGCTTGACTCCTGCTAACGACGGAAATCTCATTCGCATTCCTTTTCCCGCTCTGACGGAAGAAAGGCGCAAAGAGCAAGTGAAAGAGATAAAAAAATTTGGTGAAGATGCAAAGGTGGCTTTGCGTAACCTTCGCCGTGATCAAAATGAGAAAGTTAAGAAATTAGAAAAAGACAAAAAAATCACAGAAGATGAAGCCAAGCGGTACCAAACGGAAATTCAAACAATCACGGATCGTTTTAGTAAAGACGTCGATACTTTAATTGTCGGTAAAGAAAAAGAAGTGATGACTATTTGAGGTCGCATGTTGGAGCAACAAATTAAGCACATTGCCATAATCATGGATGGTAATGGCCGTTGGGCCACGATGAGGGGGCGTCCGCGTGTTTGGGGACATATCCGAGGGTCCTCAAAAGTTGCTTCAATTGTTGAAGAGGCTGATCGTTTAGGAGTAAAAGCATTAACCTTGTACGCTTTTTCCAGCGAAAATTGGAGTCGTCCTTTTAGTGAAGTCCGAGTGCTGTTTGCGCTACTCAAAAAATTTATTCGCCATGAGAGAAATCGAATAATCAAAAACAAGATTCGGTTTAAAATAATTGGTGATATTTCCGAACTCCCTCAAGGAACTCAGGATTTGATTACGGACCTTGAGGAGACGACAGCGCATCATGAAGGTTTAAAGTTGACCTTTGCGTTCGGATATGGCGGCCGTGCGGAACTCATCCATGCTGTGAATCAATTTATTACTCATAATCCCGGTCAGAAAATTAACGAAAAAGACTTGAATAATTGTCTATATTGTCCAGATTTAGGCGATGTGGATCTCCTGATAAGAACAGGCGGTGATTGCCGGATCTCGAATTTTTTACTTTGGCAGTTGGCTTATGCCGAGCTGTATTTCACTGAAACAAAATGGCCTGACTTTTCAACAACGGAATTTGCCAGAATTGTTGATTTTGTTACCCGTCGTGAGCGACGTTTTGGTACAATTGGAGAAGTTTCTGATCTAAATGAAGCTCAAAAATTGGCCGAGAAAAATAGGGTATCTATTAATCAACAGCTGGGAACGCATTAAATGTCGAATACCTCTAAGCGGTTTATTTCTGCCGCAGTTCTTATTCTTATTGTAGGATTCAGTTTTGTTATGGGGCCATGGGGCGCACTCTCAATTATTTTACTCTTGGGAATATTGGTGTTCGACGAAATTGAAATAAATTTTTTAAAACATAATCGCAATGTTTTGTATTATTTATCGCAAGGCATTTTAGCTTCAACATTTATAAGTTTTTTTTGGCAATTTACACCCGTATTTGCTTCAGGATTTCGGATTGGATCGATAATTCTCAACCTGGCCCTTTTGTATTATTTATTTTTTACTGGAATGGAAGCAAAGACATTTTTAAAGATTGCAAAAGTCCCATTTTTAGCTCTGGTCTATACTTTGCTTAATTTCGTCAATTTAGGGCTCCTGGTTAAAAATGATGAGTGGGTAGCTCTATTGATCTTGGTGATGTTGCTGGCCTATGGCATGGACACGGGAGCTTGGTTTTTTGGCCGTAAGTTTGGCAAGACTCAGTTATGGCCTAGTGTCAGTCCAAAGAAAACCCGTGAAGGGCTATACGGTGGGATGCTGGTGGCAGGAATTATCGGGACAATTTTTTATGCTCTTAAATTCGGAGTTTTCTCGCCTTATTTGTTGGTGATTTTTGCAATGATGGGATTGATTTCACAGTTAGGTGACTTGGTTCAGTCGAAATTTAAACGACAGGCAAACATTAAAGATAGTTCTGCCTTGATTCCCGGACACGGTGGAGTGTTTGATCGATTGGATTCGCTGATCTTTGTTGTTCCTTTTTATTTGGTTTGGATTCAACTATGGCAGTAGCCTGCTCCGGCAGCTCCTGCACAAGGGACCATCGTGGTCCAGGGCGGTAATGATATGATTGAAAATGTTTTAATATTTATTATTTTTTTATGTCCACTTGTGTTTTTTCACGAGCTTGGGCATTTCGTTTTTGCAAGATTGTTTGGCGTGCGAGTTGAAGTCTTCTCACTCGGTTTTGGACCGAAACTTTTTCGCTTTCAGAGGGGGGGGACAGAATATGCCTTCAGCCTTATCCCTCTTGGCGGCTACATCAAAATGTTCGGCGATGATCCTCTGAACAAGGAAGCCGTGCCTGAGAATGAGAGACAATTTTCCTTCTCTTATAAGAGTAAATGGGCGAGGTTTTGGATAGTTTTCGGAGGCCCTCTGGCCAATATGATTTTGGCTTTTTTTATTTTTTGGCTTCTGCTTGTCGCAGGAGAGACACTTCCGGAGATTAAGTTCGGGGTTGTCCAGAAAGATTCGCCCTTTTATGAAAAGGGCGCACGAAGTGGAGATTTGCTACGGGCCGTCAATGAGGTCCCGGTAACATCCCCCACGGATATTATTTCAACTGGCGAGCTTGTGACATCAATTGCAGTGGAGCGCGAGGGCAAGACCATGACCTTGCCCCTGGGGCTTGATTCGCAGCTCTTTCTAGAGCTGTTTTCAAAGGTGATGCCTCTTCTGCGAATTCCTGTGATGATCAACGAAAAAAGTGAATTTTTTGCTCTTACCTTGGACCCCAAATTTCCCATGGGAACTAAGTCTTTGGAGGAATTGCAGGATTTGGTTGGCGCGAGAGATATTCATGTTTACAAAATTGCAGACGGCATCAAAGACTTTAGTAACTTAAAGGCCGAGAATTTTCAGTTTGTGAAGAAGATCACGGTTAACAGTACGGATGCTGACTCATTCTATAGTCAGCTTGCGAAAAGTAATCTTTTTCCCCATGATTTGCTGGTAAAAAGTGTCAACATGGATTCACCTGCAGATAAGGTTGGATTGGTTGCCGGCGACATCATCATCTCACTTAACGATCATGAAATGTTTTCCTTTGATCAGGTTCGTTCCAAAATTCAAGATTTACCCGTGCAAGAGAAAGTGAAATTGATGGTGAAACGGGCCGGCGTGATAAAATCTTTTGAAATCACTCCTGAAATAACCAAGCAAGAAGGTAAGGAGGTCAAGATCATCGGAGTCTATAGTTCCGGTGAGTTCATGCCTATTAAATTTGTTAAAACACCCTCAAAAGGTGTTTTTGAGGCTTCGTGGCTGGCCCTTTTGAGAACCTTTGAAGCGACTGCCAAAACGTTGGATGGTTTCAAAAAACTTATTACCAAAGAAGTCTCTTTGAAAAATATCGGGGGACCGATCGCCATTGGAAAGGTTGCGTCCGATTCGTTCAAAACTTCCCTGAGTTATTTTTTTCAGATCATGGCTTTTATCTCCATCAATCTTGGCATTATCAATCTTTTTCCCATTCCAGTGCTGGATGGCGGTCATATTATGTTTATTCTGCTCGAGATCGCCAATCGAGGGCCTTTGTCGCGAAGAAAAATGGAAATTGCTCAGCAGTTTGGTCTGTCCATGTTATTGATTCTGACGGTGGCTGCAATTTTTAATGATATTTCGAAGTTTTTTTAATATATGCCTAGCCTCTATCTGGATACATCACAGGTCATTTCACTTGGCCTGCTCAATGAGCAGCACGAGTTTATTGATTTTCAGACTATTCAAGACAAGAAATCGGGTACCCGTATTCACGTTATCCTTCACGATTTTTTAAATAAACACAAACTCGAAATTAAATCAATTGAGAGTTTATTTATTCTTGCCGGTCCGGGTTCGTACACGGGGATGCGGGTTTCAGAAGGAATTGCGCAAATTTTAGAGCTGGAGAAAATTCTTATCTACAGCTTCTATACCTATCAGATTTCTGAGTTCTCCGGTGCCACAAGCGGCCAATGGCTGACGACGGCGTTTAAGGGGCAAGTTTTTGTGTATTCCTGGGGACCGACTGATAAAACCAGTGAATTATGCGATTTGCAAAGTTTTACTCCGCGCAATGTTTCGGAGGTCTATTACCATGGTGATTTGCCAAAAGAATTACAGCAGCTCAAGTCCGACCACCATAATACCAACAGCTTGATTCAGCAGCACTCAAAAGCAATTTTTAGAACGGTAAAAGAACTTGGACTTCGTCATCGCCCCCAATATTTTCGCCTACCCGAGCAAGAGTTTGCCGTGAATTATCGCGAAAAGTAATTTAGACTTGTTCTTGCATGTTGTTTCCAAATTATATTAAAAAAAATCATATTGTTATCTTTATCATCATCGAAATCCTATTGATGATCTTTGGCTTTGTCTTACCGGCCAAGTTTTTTGTCGTGGGATTTGCCGTGGCACTTTATCTTTTTCGTTTAGGTGAGACCTCGGAGCAAGAGGTATCTGCATTCGAGGCTTCGGTCGGCGTTTATGCTCCGGTCTCTGGGAAAATAATTGATATTTCGGTCCAAGGGCAGCAGACCTCTGTTCTTTTCCAAGTGCCATGGCATCTGTCTTATGCCATCCGTGCCCCGATCAAGGCCGCGGTCGAAGATGTAAAATTTGTTAAAAATGGCACAGATCTTTTTCGATTTTCCAAGATAGATGACTTTTATCGGGAATCTCTCCTTCGGAGTGTCACCATTCGTTTTATTATAGGTCATACCGGCCTTCAGTCCGTCGAGGAGGTCCTGCACGATCGCATTACCCTGAAGCTCTTTAAATGCAGTTTTGGTCTTTTTCCAGACGTCTGGATAAGGCAGGGGGACCGTTGCCATCTAAATGCGGTTATTGGGGTCATTCCTTTTGGTGGAACAGTTTCGCTGTCATTGCCCTTAAATTATGAGATAATTACTAAAGTCGGTGAAATGGTGATTGCTGGGTCCACTCCAATTGCCACTATTAAATAGGAAAGTAATATGGAAAGTCATTTAGAGCATGAAACACGAGAAGCCAGAAAATTGGCCTTTTTTCTTCCCAATACCTTCACGGCCTTAAATATGGCCTGCGGGTTCATGTCCACTTTGTTTTCCTTCCAGGGAAATTTCCACACGGCTTGTATGATTTTGATTTTGGGCGCGATTTTTGATTCTGTAGACGGGAGGGTTGCAAGACTCACTGGAACCCAGTCGGCCTTTGGTGAGCAGTTTGATTCTCTCAGTGACGCTATTTCCTTTGGGTTTGCTCCCGCGATTCTCATGTATCAGAGGTTCTTAACTCCAATGGGTCGGGCCGGTGAAATTATCGCTTTTATTTTTCTTTTATGTGGCGCCCTTCGATTGGCCCGCTTCAATGCCAATATTGATCGCGTGACCTCACAATACTTCCAAGGCCTTCCCATTCCAGGGGGCGCTATGGCCATGGTCGGCTATGTTTTATTGTCCCTTGAATTTGATTGGATGAATCAAATAACACCAGTGACTGTGGTGTACGTGATATTTTTTGCTCTTCTTATGATTTCAAATATTCCTTTCTATTCCTTTAAAAATGCCACCTGGGCAAAAGAACACAAGAAGGCCGTATTATTTTTTATCTTTGTGGTTTTGGCACTCATGTTTGTTTACGAGCAACTTATGGTATCCTTCATAATGTGGACTTATGTCGTCGGGTGCCTCCTGTATTTTTTTACTCATAAGGGTGAGTTGAAAAATGTTTTTGAATGGAATAATGAGAAAGATGCAGACTAATCTTTTTCAAATTGCTGTCGTTGGTTTGCTCACGATCTTGGGAATGTGCTCATCTCCATCCGTCATGGCGGAAGCGTTTGATATTGAAAAGGAAGATTATTTTCAAGAAGTTGAAGTAGATAATACCTTTATCTCATCAGACAATGGTGTTGCCGATGAAAGTATTCAAAAAGTTGAGGAAGAGGATGTGGACAACGGTAGTATCTATCTTGGCGATGTCGAGCATTCGTTCATAGAGAAAAATAAAAAGATTGATCCTTCTAAAATCGTACCACTTGAAGCTGAAGGACCTTCGGTTTTGGAAGGTGAGGTGCGCGAAGGTTTGAACCCGCGTCGCCATTCTTCAATTCGTGGCATGGAGTCAGTCTCTGTCCCGAGTAATTACGTCAATGTGTCGAATAAAGAAATGATAAAAAAGGTAACCTGGAAGACTGATTCTGCTTTTGGTTTGACCTACTATGCAGCCGATAATTATGAATATCACGATTCTGGTAACGTTTATAACAAAATTTTTCGCGATGGCACCAAGAGTAAAAATCCAGGTCTCCTGCTGTTTTCAAACTCGAAATACTTTGCCCGTGGTTTTTTAGATCTCAAATGGGGTATCAACGTGGGTGCCAAATATAACTCTGGCCATGGCCTTTTTCCAAATGGCGCGACCAGTGACACCAGATTTTCCCTCTGGTCGATTCCAGTGGACTTGTCCTTGGGTTTTGATATTCCCATTTCGCGCTTTTTAAAATTTTCGGCCAGCGCCGGCCCTTCGGCCATGGGTCTGATACAATCACGCGATGATCGCGACTATGGTGAGAAGGGTAAACACAATCGCCAGGTAGGGACAGGCTATTTTGCATCGGCCCAGGCCTTGATCGGGCTATCCTCGATTTTTCCCAAGTATGGCGTCGAAATGTATACTGACTACAGCGTTGGACAAACCCAGCTAAGCATTGAGGGAAGAATGGTCAAGTACCAAAACTTTCAAGATGATATTACCGTGGATGGCACTTCTTTTGGCGTTGGAATTATTTTTGAATTTCTTTAGATCATGATTGATTCTTCTATTAAATATTTTTACCGCGCTCTCGTTCAATATAAAGGCACACGTTATTGCGGCTGGCAGGTTCAAGTTCCAGGAGTTGCCACGATCCAAGGCACTCTCGAACAGGCGTTGCAAAAGTTGAGTCAGTCTCCGCTTGTGCATGTTTTTGGCT